>Ga0310828_1000174_pt1 | contig 92581 bp, 77 predicted proteins | sample WT_ome_3_FD_202242 | JGI IMG/M metagenome (GOLD analysis project Ga0310828, IMG submission 202242) | Sorghum-adapted microbial communities enriched on wild type (WT) sorghum from Joint BioEnergy Institute, Emeryville, California, United... ... | reverse complement strand
AGCTGCCGCTTGTCGCCGAGGTGTTCCGACACTTTCTGCTTCAATATTTCCGGGAATATACGATCCGAAGATAGACCGGGCAGCGCCAGATGCGCCTGGTTCACATCCTGTGTCCTTGTGTCGCGAAGATGAACAGCCGCCGAGGGATGGCCTCGGCGGCTGTTCTTGTAGGGGTTGTTGTCTGATGTGTGGGTGACGCCCGTGATTACTCGCGATTCTGGCTGCTCAGGAAGATCATGATGAACTTCAGCAGCTGCAGCACGGAGATGATCGTTGCGGCAACATACGTCAATGCGGCTGCGTTCAGCACCTTGGCGACGCCATGCTCCTCCGAGTTGGTGATGAAGCCTTCGGCGATCATCAGCTGGCGCGCCCTGTTGCTGGCGTCAAACTCGACAGGCAGCGTGACGACCTGGAAGGCCACTGCGGCCGCGAAGAAGATGATGCCGAGCATGAACACCGTCGAGCCGAACACGGAGCCGAGTCCGCCGAAGATCAATCCTGCCAGGATCAGGAACGGCGCTACGCCCGAAGCGAAGTTGACGAGCGGGAACATGCGGTGTCTGAGCACGAGCATCGGATAGGAGACCGAATGCTGGATGGCATGGCCGACTTCGTGGCAGGCGACGGAGATCGCCGAGATCGAGCGGGAGCCGTAGACCGGCTCGGACAGGCGCACGACCTTGTGTATCGGGTCATAATGGTCCGACAGGGTGCCCTGCACCGGTTCGATCTTCACGTCATACAATCCGTGGCGATCCAGCATGCGCCTTGCCGCCTCGTAGCCCGTCAACCCGGATGACGCCGGTACCTCCGACCATCTGTTGAATGTGCCGCTTACGCGAAACTGTGCCCATATGGATAAACCGAATGCGAGCAGGATGGGGATATCCATCCAATGAAACGCGCCGTATCCAAAAAACATGACCAATCCCTCCAACTTGAACTCTAAGATAGTAGCGCTTAAGTTCTATTATTTCATTACGTCGCTTGCGATTCAAGGTTTCAGCAAGGATTTTCTCATCTGAGGATATGAGGTTGAAAGCTTGCTAAAGGACCGATTCTTCCGTCAACCGGCGATACTCCCGCGGCGACATGCCCTTCAGCTTTCTGAATACCTTCGAGAACAGCAGCGGATCATCGTATCCCACGGAGCGCGCGATGTCGCCAATCGTCAGCAGACGGTTGGTCATCAGCTCACAGGCGCGCTCGATGCGGAAGCGCATCAGGTAGGTCTGGATGCTCGTGTTCATCTGCCGTTTGAACAGGCTGTTCAGGTAGCTGCGATTCAGCCCGATGCTGCGCGCGATGTCCGAAACCGAGATCTTGCTTGCATAATTCGTCTCGATGAAACGGATCACTTCCTCGGTGTAGGATTCCCGCTGTGAACGCCCGTCATCCCGCTGATCGCCGGGACCGCTCTCGACGAGGATCGCCATCAGCTCATAGACCTTGCCGGTCAACCGGATGTCCCTGGCCTTGCCTCGCCCGTGCAGGTCGATCATCTCCAGGATGCAGGCATCGAGGCCGCGCTCCGGTTCGACCTGGAAGATGGGCCTCGCCTGCGACAGACCAGCCTTGCGCAGCAAGGTCTCCGCCAGCAAGCCGTTGAAGCCTGCCCAGCAATAGGACCATGGCTCGGCGAGATCGGCTTCGTAGTAGGTCACCTCGTCTGGATGGATGAGGAAGCCCTGACCGGCATGAAGCTCGTAGGTGACGCCTGCCGCCCTGAATATGCCTTTGCCGTTTCTAATATAATGGAGCAGATAATGATCCCGTACAGCCGGACCATAATAATGCCCCGGTTGGCAATCCTGCATGCCGCAATGCACCAGATAGAGATCGGAATGATACAGGCTGCGCGGCAAGAAACATTCGATCAAGGCATCGCCTCCTTTCCTACAGAGAAAGATATACCAAATCCGGAGTCAGTACAAGGAGAGGATCAAGTCGCTGGCGGAGAGAAGTGGTGTCGCTGACAGATGTGCGTGGAGCGTCAGGGAGCGTGGTGTGAGGGGGAGCGATCGAGTCGTTCGTGCAGGCGGCCTATACCGAATAACTTATCACCCCGATAGAATGTTATTATATCTCACATAAAAGACTTGAAAATCCGAAAGTTATGCCAGTTTTTTGCGCTGAACTTTCGTTTTTTTTGAAAAAAGACGAAAAAACCAGTTGTCAAACGTCAACTATCCAACTATAATGACAATAAGGTTATCGGAACGTGTTAGAAAAAATGACACGTCCAACTATTACAAGGGGAGTTGGTTAAACATGATGAAGAAGATTGCGACTATCTTCACCGCGGCAGCATTGTTATTCCCGGCTGTGGCTTTTGCTTCAGAAGCGGAAGCGACTGCCTTGAATACAATGGGGCTCAACGCACTGTGGATCATGCTCGGTGCCGTGCTCGTGCTTCTGATGCAAGGCGGATTTATTTTCCTGGAGACTGGTTCGACTCGCATGAAAAATGCCGGACACGTGGCAGGCAAGACGATCTTCACAGTCGGTTTGGCAGCTCTCGTGTATTGGGCAGTCGGTTACGGGATCTCGTTTGGCGGCGGCAGCCTGTCGGCCATCATCGGACTGGATTACTTCTTCTTCGATATTCCGAAGACCGCGTCCGCTGATGCCGGGTATCCCGATGCCGTGTTCTTCGTCTTCCAGTTCGCGTTCCTGGCCGTTTCGCTGTCGATCGCATGGGGCGGATTCGCAGAACGCGCGAAGCTGTCCGTGTATCTGATCTTCACGATCCTGTTCTCGGCGCTGGTGTATCCGGTGGTCGCACACTGGATCTGGGGCGGCGGCTGGCTCGGCGACCATGGCAAGCAAGACTTCGCAGGTTCGACGGTCGTTCACCTGACGGGCGCGATGGCGGCGTTGGCTGCGACGATCCTGCTCAAGCCGCGTATCGGCAAATACAACAAGGACGGCTCGGTCAACAACATCAGCGGCCACAACCAGGTGTACTCGACGATGGGCGTGCTGATCCTGTTCGTAGGCTGGTTCGGTTTCAACGGCGCTTCGACGCTGGGCGTAGGTGACGGCTTCTTCGGTTATGTCGCTGCAACCACGCTGCTGGCCACAGGCGCAGGCGCGATCACAGCGCTCCTCACCGCATGGGCGGCAACCGGCAAGGCAGACATCGTGGTCATGTTGAACGGTACGCTGGCTGGTCTCGTGGCCATCACGGCTTCGACAGCCTTCGTGGATCCGTGGGCGGCGGTTGTCATCGGCGCGATCGGCGGTCTGATCGTCTATCCGTTCATGAAGCTGCTGGATAAGCTGAGAATCGACGACCCGATCGGCGCGATCACCGTACACGGCGCGATCGGCGTATGGGGTACGCTGTCCAACGGTTTCTTCGCAACGCCTGAACTGGTCGAGATCACCGGTGTGGGTCAGCCTGGACTGTTCTACGGCGGCGGCTTCCATCAGCTTGGCGTGCAGATCATGGGCGTTGTATCGGCTGGAGCGTATGCATTCATCGTGTCCTTCATCATCCTGCTGATCATCAAGGCTGTGGCAGGACTGCGCGTAACGGAAGAGCAAGAAATCATGGGTCTCGACCTGAGCGAACATGGTGCATACGGATATCCGGAACAAATGAAAAAACAGGACCAAATTGGTGTATAATCGAGGCAGGATCGCTTGCGATCACTTCATGAGCAGGAAGGAGATGCTGTTGATGCGAAGGCTCAAGTCCGAAGAGATGGAGCTGAGCATCCGCGAGGCTGCTGACCGCCAGGCGCTCAGGCAGCTGAGGGAGATGTTCCAGGAGGAATACGGACAGCATCTCGCGGCCTCCTCGATCACACATCTGGTAAGAGAGATAAATGTGATCCATGACGCATTGATTCGCAGAGCCGTTCAGCTCGCGGAAACAGAGCTGTGTGAAGAAGGACAGGGCGAGCCCCCTGTCCCTTATTCATTTGTTCTGTTCGGCAGCGGCGGCCGATCGGAGCAGACGCTGTGGAGCGATCAGGACAACGGCCTGATCTATGATCCAGGAGATGCGCATGACATGGAAAGCGTCGACAGGTACTTCGAGCTTCTGGCCGCCCGCATTCGTGAGGTTCTGGAGTCGCTCGGGTATCCCCCCTGTGAAGGCAATGTGATCTGCACCAACGCCAGATGGCGCAAGCCGGTCGGAGAATGGCTCGTGATGCTGGAGCATTGGCTTCAGGATCCGCATTTCGAACATATCCGATATGTGCTCATCACGGCCGACGGGCGCAGCGTCTGGGGCGACGAGAGCCTGGTCAGGCGGCTGAAGGACTGGTTGTTCGCCTATGCGCGCGATAAGCCGGAGATCCTCCGCTCGATGGTGAACAATACGCTTCGTCACAAGGTGCTGCTCGGACCGTTCGGCAATCTGCTGAAGGAAAGATACGGCGAGGATACGGGGGCGATCGACATCAAGTACGGCTCCTATATCCCGATGGTGAACGGCATTCGCATGCTGGCGATTCGCGAATCGATCCACGCGACCCATTCGCTCGAGCGGATCGCTGCCCTGCGCGCCAAAGGCGTGATCGAGAGTGACCTGCTCGATGATTGGACGGATGCCTTCGCCTACAGCCTGTGGCTGCGCATGATGACGCCCGGGCAGACGGACGGACAGCTGCTGACGACGAGCGGCAAGCTGAAGGTCAGTCTGCTGGATAAGGATCAGATCGTAGAGCTGAAGCGGGTGTTGCGCATCGGCCAGCATCTTCAGAGGTATGTGCAACGGCATGGGGCTCGCAGGGAGTAGGAACCGACGATGGGAAACCGGCATCTTCACGCCGCCAGCTGGTACGGCAACCCTGGCCCCTTGCGCGTCTGATGTTCGGGTGACAGCCTCGGAGGTATGACCACATCAAGCACCGGATGCTCATGCTGGAGGATCAAGGCGGCCTGTCTTCTCCTTGTTGGCAGCGGCGGATGAACCCGATGAGTTATCGCACTGCGGTCATGCGACATAGCAGGAAGCTGGATGACAGCTGAGGTCGGTGGTGTCTGAATAGAGATTCGGGAGGAGCTTGGGGATGAAAGACGCTGGCAACGGCAACATGTGGCGAGCAGGCAAAAGCGGCGGATTGCGCGGTGCGTTATCCTCTGTTTTCGGCTTGCAGCAGGCGCAGCATCAGGCGTTTATCCGGTCGATCATGAAAGAGCAACGGCAAACCTCGGTGTTCGATCTGCCGCTTCATAATCTGAATGCCATCGTATTTGACCTGGAGACGACGGGCTTCAATCCCTATAACGGCGATGAGATCATCTCCATCGGCGCCGTGCTCACCGTTGGCCAGGAGGTTGTGGAGGGGGAAACATTCTACAGCCTCGTGAATCCGGGACGCCCGATCCCGCAGCACGTGGTGGAACTGACGGGGATCTCCGACGGAATGGCGGCGGATGCGCCGGACCTCAAGGAGGTGCTGCCGAAGTTCCTGGCCTTTGTGCAGCGGCGTATCCTGGTGGCGCATGGCACCGGACATGACAAGCAGTTCCTCAACGCGGCCTTGTGGCGCACGGCCAAGATTCACCTGTCCCATCGCGTGCTGGATACGATCCTCGTGGCCAAGTGGCTGCGACCGAACCTTCCCGCGTATGATCTGGACACCCTGCTCGCGGAGTATGAGATTCCGGTAACGACGAGACACCACGCGCTGTCGGATGCTGTGATGACCGCGCATCTGTGGACGAAGTTTATGGCCGAGATCGCCGATCGGAACATCACGTCGCTCGGCGACCTGTATGCCCGTCTGAGCACGCACGTGACCTGATCATCCGGACATCTGGAACCTGTGGGAATCGATGACTGGCCGACGACCGGGCCCGCTGGCCCGCGTACTGGCCAGTTTCGCTGTTTCTCGGGGGAAAGGTGTGACGGCAGCATGCCGCAGGGGCAGCTAGCCCGGCCATGTCCAGCTGCTTATCGAGTGACGGCAGCATGCCGCAGGGGCAGCGAGCTTGAGGGCGCGGGCTCAGGAGGCCTCGTGCAGACGGCGGTCCGGCTTGATCAGGAAGAACACAACGGCCAGGGTGATGAGCGACAATGCGGATGTGACGATGAACACCAGCTCATCGGAACGGTCCATCATCCAGCTGAACAGAGGCGGACCGAAGGCGACACCGAAGAAGCGCAGGCTGCTGTAAAGAGAGGTGATCATTCCTCGTTCGCTTCGCGCGACGGACCCGGTGATCATCGTGTTCAGACACGGCAGGAGCAGGCCGGTGCCGATGGCGCTCAGGGTCAGGAAGGTGATGAGCAGGTAGATGTTGTCATACAGGAAGATCGCCGACGCCAGCGAGACCGTCATGACCGCCAGTCCGATGTTCATCAGCCAGCGGATCAGCAGCCCGTTTTTCTTGATGATGCTGCCGGTGGTATAGGAAGTGATCACCAGCCCCATGAGGGGGATGGCGAGGATGAGCCCCTTGACGACGCCGTCGATGTGATAGGGATCCTTCTCCAGGATCTGCGACAGATAGAACAGTGCCCCGAACAGGATGAACAATCCCATGGACCCGGCGACAAACGCAGTGATCAGCCACCTTCCCCGCTTCTTCAGCACATCTCCGATCGTCTGCAGATATTCCTTGAGCTTCTTCGGCTTGGTTCGCCTCTCCGGTTCCTTGATCAGCCAGATGACCGCGATCAGCGACAGCGCGCAGAAGACCGGAAAGGCAAAAAAGGCCGCATACCAGACGATGAGCGCCAGAACTGAACCGATGATCGGACTGACCACCTTGCCGAATCCGTTTGACGCTTCGATCAGCCCCAGCGTTTTGCTCTCTTCTCCTCCCTGGTACATATCGCCGACCAGCGCCATGGCGATCGGCGCTGTGCCAGCCGCGCCGAGCCCCTGGATCGCCCGGGCCGCGATCACGACGGCATAGGACTCCCAGATCGCTCCGAAGCCTGCCAGCACGCCTGCTCCGCCGTACACGATGAGCGAAGGGATGATGATCGCCTTGCGGGTGAAGCGGTCGGACAGATAACCCAGGATTGGAATAAACAAGCCCGCGCTGATGGAAAATAAGCTTATCGTCAGACTGCTCTGGAACTGGGTGATGTCTAGCTCCTTCTGCATACGGGGCAGCACCGGTATCAACATGGAATTGCCAAGCACCAGCACAAGGGGGATCGTCGCCAGGGCGATCGCCTCCCGCAGGAATGACCTCTTCCCTCCGGTCGAAGTTTGCCTGTCCGCGGATGCATGCTTGCCCTGCGAATCGGGCTCGATCTCGCTCCTGAACACGATGTCGAGAACGCGTCGCTTTGATTTTTCCATCATGGCCATTCAACCTCCGGCTTCAATTAGTCGTAACATGCCCCGCGCCTTGTTCGCATATGCATGTCCTTAAGAGGCAGGACGGATGCGAAACGTTCAACGTATCGACATTGATAATCCGGATCGGTAAGGGTATGATTAGGGGAGACTCATCTAATGAAAACGAGGAGTTGCAGATGAAAAGGAACGTCGTGATAGTGGTCATCGCGGTGTTGTTGATCGGGATCGCCATCGTCAGCAACGCGAGCAAGGAGACGCTGCCCGAGGAAGTGGCGGCGAAGGCCGGATTCCTGGCGCCGAATATCCAACTGAAAACGATCGATGATCGCGAATATACATTTGATCATGCGAACCTGCAGAAGCCGGTGCTGATCAATTTCTGGGCCTCGTGGTGCGGACCCTGCGAGGAAGAAGCGCCGTGGCTGGCCGAGATGTTTGAGAAGTACAAGGACAAGGTGGATTTCCTGGCGGTGAATGCGACCAGCTGGGAATTTAAGGGTCGGGACAAGGTGAGCGAATTCGTCCAGACCTATGACTGGAAGATGCCGGTGCTGCTCGATGAGGAAGGCACCGCGCTCAAGAGCTACAATGTGATCGGCATTCCGGTCACCGTGCTCGTCACCCGGGCCGGCGTGATCGATCATATCTTCGAAGGCATCTTTGACCCGAAAGAGCTGGATCGTCGCCTGGCCAGGCTGTGATGCTCGCTCGCATGATTGACCCATCGAACAGAACGTTTTGAAGAAGCTCGGGATGGATCCCGGGCTTTTTTGTATTTTAGTCAGGGGGTCACGTGTATGGTTTGCTGCGGAATGGAATTATTTAGGTGAAGTATCGCAAAAATATTAATATAGACATGATAAGATTAATATATTAATATTTATGTAACGGATATGATTGGCAACCAGAGAAAATGATGTTGTTTTTTGGGAGGTAGATGAAGTTGATCAAAGCGAAGAAAACGCTTACAGTCACCTTGCTGCTCTTTGCGCTGATGGTGTCGGTCTCGATCATGCCCGTCTCCGCGAGCTTCTGGGCGACCGGCGGGGACAATGTGGTCCATGACCCGACGATCATCAAGGTGGGGAACACCTGGCACGTGTTCTCGACCGGTCAGGGGATCCAGCATCATGTGTCGACGGACGGGATCACCTGGACGAGGGTGTCCCAGGTATTGTCTTCACCCCTCTCGTGGTGGAGCCAGTATGTGCCGAACCAAAGCTACAACGATGTGTGGGCGCCGGACATCGAGTATTACAACGGGAAATATTGGCTGTACTATTCCATCTCCTCGTTCGGCTCGCGGGTATCCGCGATCGGGCTGCTGTCAGCGACGAACATCAACGGCCCGTGGACGGACCATGGGCTGGTGATCCGCACGACCAACAGCGATAACTACAACGCCATCGACCCGCACCTGTTCATCGCGCCGAACGGCACTCCGTGGCTGGCGTTTGGCTCCTTCTGGAGCGGGATCAAGCTGACCCAGCTCAATCCGAATACGATGAAGCCGACCGGGCAGCTGTACTCGATCGCCACCCGTTCGGGCGGCATCGAGGCGCCGACGCTCGCGTACCGCAATGGCTATTACTATCTGTTCGCCTCCATCGATTCCTGCTGCAACGGCGTGAACAGCACCTACAAGATGGTGGTCGGCCGCTCCACCAGCATCACCGGCCCCTATGTGGACAAGAACGGCGTCAGCATGCTGAATGGCGGCGGTACGATCATCGATGCCGGCAACTCCCGCTGGAAGGGGCCCGGGCATCAGGATGTGTACGAGAACAGCATCATCATCAGGCACTCCTATGATGCCACTGACAACGGCACACCGAAGCTGCTGATCAACGATCTGTACTGGGACAGCGCGGGATGGCCGACCTACGATCTGGTCCCGGGCAAGTATCGGCTGATCAACAAGCACAGCGGCAAGGCGCTGGAGGTCTACAACTTCAGCAATGACGACGGGGGCAATGTCGTCCAGTGGACGGACTGGAACGGGCCGTATCAGCAGTGGAACCTCGTCAGCTCCGGCGGCGGATACTATCGCCTGATCAACGTCGGCAGCGGCAAGGCGCTGGATGTGTACGGATTCAGCACGCAGAATGGCGGCAATGTCGTGCAGTGGCAGGATCTGAACGGGCACAATCAGCAGTGGCAGTTTATCGACAATGGCAACGGAACCTACGACGTGAAGAACCGCCACAGCGGACTGTTGCTGGAGGTCTACCAGGCGTCGACCGCGGATGGTGCGAACGTCGTGCAGTGGCAGGACCTGAACGGCGCGAACCAGCAGTGGAGGCTTGTGCAGGTGCCGTGATGTCCTGATGCCGTGAGGATGACGTGAGCGAAGGATCGTTCATTCATCGCATGAGATGGAAACGTGCAGCATGACTGTATGACGCCAAACCCCTTGTCTGGAACCGGAGGATTCAGGCGGCTCCAGCAAGGGGTTTTGGAGTTCACTGACGTTCCGTTAGCAAGGGGAAAGTGGGCATTTCTCCCCAATGGCGGAATGACGTTCCGTTACGGCGGGAAGGATACTCCAGGCAACAACAATAGGAGGATAAACACAGCCTGCGGGCAGGCTGCCCCTGTTCTGACGAAGGGACTAGCGGAGCCGCTTCACCGACCTGCGGCTGTGCAGCACCGGCTTCAGCATGACCGTGCGTCTGGCGGCATCCCTGTTGCGGATGCGCTCCACCAGGAGATCCACCGCGATCGTCCCGAACTCATAGGCAGGCTGGGCCATCACGGTCATGAACGGATCGACGACGAAGCCCGCCTCCAGCTCATCGAAGCAGCTCACGGAGATGTCCTCCGGCACGCGCAGGCCTTGCTGCTGGAAGGTGCGGATCGTGCCGAGGGCGAGGAAGTTGTTGGCGGCGAACACCGCCGTGGGCCGCTCCTCCAGCTCGAGGAGCCTGGCGGCGATCGTCGATGTCAACGCGTGCTGGTAGTCGGCCTCCAGGATCAGCGACGGATCCAGCGGGATGCCATGCGCCTCCAGTGCTTCCTTGTAGCCTTCCAGCCTGCGTCTGGATGTCGAGACATGGAGCGGTCCATTCACGAGCGCGATACGACGGTGGCCGCATTCGATCAGATGCTCGACCATCGCCCGGGCTCCGGCCCGGCTGTCTCCCAGCACCATGTCGCATTCGACTCCGGGAACCTCCCGGTCCACGAGCACGACGGGGATGTCCAGCTGGGTCAGCCGCTCGATCAGCGCCGCCGATTCGTCCCCCGTCGGTGAATACAGGACGCCGTCCACGCGCGTGGCCATGATCGTCTCGATGTAGGCCTTCTCCTTGTCCGCATTCTCGTCGCTGTTGGCGAGCAACAGCTTGTAGCCGTGGCGCAGCGCGGCATCTTCGGCTCCACGGGCGAGCGAGGTATAGAACGGGTTGGTGATATCCGTGATCAGGAGGGACAGGATCTTCGTCTCATTCAGCACGAGGCTGCGCGCCATCGAGTTCGGGATATAGTTCATCTCCTCCATGATGGCCAGCACGCGCTTGCGCGTTGCCTCGCTGATCCGTCCTGTGTTGTTGATGACCTTCGACACCGTCATGGCAGAGCAATTGGCTCTCTTCGCGATATCATAGATGGTAACCACTGCGCAGTTCTCTCCTCTCACCGTTCCTTGGGGCTCGCGCCTCTTCGCATGTTGCAGATGCCGGTCTTTTCTCCCCTCTGAGGGTGTGAAAGTGCTTGAAAGTGCTTGTAAACCATACTATATCGCATCTGTCTGTTGACAGCAATAAAGGGGACTGCTATGTTAGGGTTATCGGTAACTCTAGCGAAATGTCAGCGAATCCAGATCACGAATCGGCCGCACGACATACATAGGGAAGCCAGAAGCATCACAAGGTTCTTTTCCATTCTATTCACGAGGTGATAGCCATTGGCAAAGTCCATTGAAGCGGGCGCCGACGCGCTGGTCGTCGACGCCCAGGATCACGTGGCCACGGCGCTCAAGGACCTGAAGGCAGGCAGCCGGATCCGATATCGGCGGGGCACGGAGATCGAACAGCTCGCGCTGCTCCAGGACATCCCGTTCGGCCACAAGGTCGCGATCCGGGCGATCGAGGCAGGCGAGGAGGTTCGCAAATACGGCGAGGTGATCGGCCGGGCGACGGCTCACATCCGGCCGGGCGAGCACGTTCACGTGCATAATATCGAAGGCATACGCGGACGCGGCGACCAGGCTGCGGAGGGAGGATCACATGCTGCAAATTAAGGGTTATGCAAGACCAAACGGAGATTACGGCATCCGCAATCATCTCTTGATCATACCGACCGTTATCTGTTCGAATCAGGTGTCGAATCGCATCATGCAGATGGTCCCGGACACGGTGGCGATTCCGCATCAGCACGGATGCAGCCAGATCGGCGCCGACAAGGAGCGGACCTTCGAGACGCTCGCCGGCACCGGCAAGAATCCGAACGTCGGCGCGGTGCTGATCGTCAGCCTCGGCTGCGAGGTCGTCGATCCATACGAGCTGGCGCGGGAGATCGGCAAGACAGGCAAGCGCGTCGAGGTGATCGACATCCAGGAGTGCGGCGGCTCGATCAAGGCGATCCAGCGCGGCGCCGAGCTGGCCAGGGAGATGCGGCGCGAGCTGGATGCGATGCAGCCTGAACCGATACCGGCAGGGATCTTGCGGATCGGCGTCAAATGCGGCGGCTCGGACGCGACCTCCGGCATCGCCTCCAATCCTGCGCTCGGCGTCGCCTCCGACCTGTTGATCGCCGAAGGCGGCACGGTCGTCATCAGCGAGACGACGGAGATCATCGGCGCCGAGCACGTGCTGGTCAGGCGCTGCGCATCGCCTGAGGTGGCGGATCAGCTGTACCGGTTCGTCGAGCGCTTCGAGCGCGAGGTCGCCCGCATGGGCGCGGATATGCGCGGCGGCAATCCGAGCCCGGGCAATATCGCGGGGGGCCTGTCGACGATCGAGGAGAAATCGCTCGGCTGCATCAGCAAATGCGGCACGGCTCCGATCGTGGGCGCTTTTGAGTACGCGGCGCCGATCCCGGGCAAGGGACTGTACTTCATGGACTCGCCGGGCAACGATATCGAGTGCGTATCCGGCATGGCGGCAAGCGGCGTGCATCTCGTCTGCTTCACCACAGGACGCGGTACGCCGACCGGCGCTCCGGTCGTGCCGGTGATCAAGATCACCGGCAACAAGCTGACCTATGAGCGGATGACGGACAATATGGACGTCGATGTCAGCGGCATCCTGGATGGCGTGCTGAGCATGGAGGAGGCCGGACGCCTGATCTGGAACGAGATCCTGGAAACGGCAAGTGGCAAGCTGACCAAGGCGGAGATACTGGGTCACACCGAATTCAGCATCAACCGGATCGGACCCAGCTTGTAATGATGGTATTGATGGTGGTGACGAGACCCGAATCGAGCAGGTGCAGCGAGGCTGATCGGTTCGGAATATCGGACATTCATCCGTTAAGAAGAAAGGAGTATGGCAATGGGTAGACTCGAAGGAAGGCTGGCGCTCGTCACAGGAGGCGGGCGCGGCATCGGAGCGGCGATCGTCCTGCGGCTTGCGGAGGAAGGCGCGCATGTGGCGATCGCGGAGCTTCCCGGCAAAGGGATGGAGGAGGCGGAGAAGATCGCGGAGCAGGTGCGCACGCTCGGCCGCAAGGCGATCACCGTCAGCGCGGACGTCGGCAACAAGGAACAGGTATGGCGCATGTTCGACCAGGTGGAGGAACGGCTAGGCCATGTCGAGATCCTGGTGAACAATGCGGGGATCGCTCCGTTCGAGCCGTTCATGAAGGTGTCGGAGGAAACGTGGGATCGGACCTTCAACACGAATGTCAAGTCGATCTTCCTCACCACGCAACGGGCGGCACCGTCGATGGTCGAGAGACGGTGGGGCAAGATCATCAACATCCTGTCCACGGCCAGCCTGCTCGTGACCAGCCCGGTCATCCCGCATTATCAGTCGTCCAAGGCTGCGGCACATATGCTGACGAAAGGTCTGGCGATCGAGCTGGGCAAGCACAACATCAATGTGAATGCCGTTGGCCCGAGCACGACAGACACCGATCTGTGCGCCGAATACCTGGCCGATGAGCGGATCCGCCAGAAGGAGATCGAGGCGAACCCGATGAAGCGGCTCGGAACAGCCAGGCAGATCGGAGACGCGGTGGTGTTCCTCGCATCCGATGAAGCGATGCAGGTGAATGGCCACCTGCTGATGGTGGATGGCGGCCTCACGGTCAAGGCAGCGCAGCCGGAGGACCATCTGGAACACTAGGCTCGGGCCTGGACGCGGTTCGGTAACCCGAAAGCGTTGGCCAGCCTGACGTTCCATGCACAGACGCAGAGAAAATGTGCAGGAGTTCAAGACCAGTTTTCTGTACACAGACCAACCATACAGGAGGGAATCACAGTGCGTTTACAAGACAAGGTCACCCTGATCACCGGCGCCGGATCGGGGATCGGCAGGGCCACGGCGCAGCTGTTCGCAAAGGAAGGGGCAAGCGTAATCGTCAACGACCTGTCCGAGGACAATGGCCGCGGCACCGTGGAGCTGATCGAACAGGAAGGCGGGCGTGCGGTGTTCATCCAGGCGGATGTGACGGATCCCGAGTCGGTGAAGGCGATGGTGGACCAGGCGATCGCCACCTTCGGCAGGATCGACGTGCTGTTCAACAACGCCGGCATCAGTGGAGTCGGCATGCTGCATGAACTGGAGCCGGAGGATTGGGATCGCGTCGTCAAGGTGAACATCCGCGGCGTCTTCCTGCCCAGCAAGTATGTGCTGCCGCATATGATGGAACGCCGCAGCGGCTCGATCATCAACATGTCGTCCTGCATCGCGGAGATCGGCCTGAAGCGGCGCGCGTCCTATGCGGCCACGAAGGGAGCCGTGCTGTCGCTCACCAAGTCGATGCAGGTGGACTATGCCCCGTACAACATTCGCGTCAATGCGCTGCTGCCGGGGACCATCCTGACTCCGTTCGTTGAAAACTACCTCAGAACATCATACGATGATATCGAGCAGGCTTACGAAGGTCTCAGGAGCAGACAGCTGAGCGGCGATCTCGGTCGTCCGGAGGACGTGGCCAAGGCGGCGTTGTTCCTCGCTTCCGATGAGTCGAAGTTCATGATGGGCTCGCCGCTTTATATCGACGGCGGAGTCGTCTTCGGGAAGAACGCATAAGGATGCCATCAGCCACGCTGCATGGCGGATGTCGCCGGGCTGCGACATGCCGGCGCACAAGAGGAGCGTCAGAGCAGCGCCCCGTCGTCACCTGATGACGATCGCCTCAGATGATCGATCGGACGCGGGCATGCCGCTTGCAACGATCGTAACAATCATACGTTGGAAAGGAAGTCGAACTCATGAAACTGGTAACCATCATGCGCGAAGGCCAGCCGACGCTGGGCATCGCGACGGAGCAAGGCATCGTGGATGTCGCTGCGGCGCTGGCCGCCCATCCGGCTGAAGGCATACGCACGTCCGTCATGGATGTGATCGCCGGCGGCGAGCAGGCGGTTCAGGCGTTGGCCGACTATATCGCCGGACTTCCCCTGGCTTCGCATCCCGCCTATGTGCTGGACGAAGAAAAGGTGGAATGGGGCCCTTGCGTCACCCATCCGAACAAGATCATCTGCGTCGGGCTGAATTATCGCAAGCACGCCGAGGAGACCAACGCGCCGATTCCCGAGTATCCGATCCTGTTCAACAAGTTCAACAATACGCTTACCGGCCATAAGCGGGACATCGCCATACCGAAGGTGACGAGCAAGCTTGACTACGAGGCTGAGCTGGTCATCGTCATCGGCAAGCGCGCCAAGGACGTCGCCAGGGAGGAAGCGCTGAACCATGTGTTCGGCTACTGTGCGGTGAACGACCTGTCGGCCCGTGACTTGCAGATGCGCACGCATCAATGGCTGCTCGGCAAGACCTGCGACGACTTCAGCCCGCTGGGACCGTATCTCGTCACCGCAGATGAGGTGGGCGATCCGAACAGGCTGGCGATTCGCGCCTACGTCAACGGTGAACTTCGCCAGAACTCCAATACGTCGGATATGATCTTCTACTGCGATGAGCTCGTCAGCTATATCTCCAGGCACATGACGCTCGTGCCGGGAGACGTCATCCTGACCGGAACGCCGGAAGGCGTCGTGCTCGGGCTACCGCCGGAGCAGCAGGTGTATCTGGCGCCAGGCGATGAGGTGACGATCGAGATCGAGAAGCTCGGCCGTCTGACGAACCGCTTCGTTGCTGAAGCGTAGAAGCATAATGGAAATCATAAAGGGGAACCGGAAATACCGGCTCCCCTTTTTTATTCCTGTCACTCAATGATTGACGATGCCCTGGCGCTTCGGTTCGGCGGGCTGCGGCTCGACACGTTCCTGGCCGATCAGCGCATAGCGCATGCTGTCCACCAGCGCCTGCCAGCTCGCCTCGATGACGTTCTCCGACACGCCGACGGTGCTCCAGGAGTTGTTGGCGTCGGCCGATTCGATGAGCACGCGCACCTTCGCGGCGGTTGCATGTTTTTCATCGATGACGCGCACCTTATAATCGGCGAGATGCATGCCCTTGATCGATGGATAATATTGCTCAAGCGCCTTCCGCAGCGCGTTGTCGAGCGCATTGACCGGCCCGTTGCCCTCGGCTGCGGTATAGACGATCTCGTCGCCGAGTCTCAGCTTGACGATCGCCTCGGACACGACGCCGGAGCGGTCGCTTGATTTCTCCACGAGGATCTTGAACGACTCGACGGTGAACGCTTCCTTCAGCGTGCCTGCGGCTTCGCGCAGCAGCAGCTCCAGCGAAGCATCGGCGCCTTCGAACTGGTAGCCCTCGTGCTCCAGCTGCTTGATGCGGTTGATCGCGGCTCGCGCCTGTTCGCTGTCCAGGTCGAAATCCAGCTGCAGCTCCTGCGCCTTGAACATGATGTTGCTCTGTCCGGCAAGCTCCGACACGAGCACCCGCTGCTTGTTGCCGACAAGCTCCGGCTCGATGTGCTCGTAGGTCCGGGGATGCTTGCGGATGGCGGATACATGGATGCCGCCCTTGTGGGCGAAGGCCGCGCTGCCGACGAACGGCTGGTTGATCGGCATGCTGACGTTGGCGATCTCGCTCACATAGCGGGCGACGGCGCTTAAGGATCGCAGCTGCTCGGCGGTGATCACCTCATAGCCAAGCTTGAGCTGCAGGTTCGGGATGACCGACACGAGGTTGGCATTGCCGCAGCGTTCGCCGACGCCGTTGATCGTGCCCTGTACCTGACGCGCTCCGGCCTGCACGGCGGCCAGGCTGTTGGCCACCCCGAGCTCGCAGTCGTTGTGGGCGTGAATGCCGATCCTGGCCGGAATGGCTTCCCGGACCGCCTGGACGATCGTCCTGATCTCGTCGGGCATCGAGCCGCCGTTCGTGTCGCACAGCACGATCCAGTCAGCGCCGGCCTCATGGGCTTGCTTCAACGTCGCCAGCGCGTACTCGGGATTATGCTTGTAGCCGTCGAAGAAGTGCTCGGCGTCATAGATGACCTCCAGGCCATTCTCCTTCAGGAAGCGCACGGAATCGCCGATCATCGCCAGATTCTCCTCCAGCGTCGTCTCCAGCGCGGTCGTGACGTGGAAGTCCCAGGACTTGCCGAAGATCGTGGCGACCGAGACACCAGACTCCAGGATCTTCCTCAGGTTCGCATCCTCCTGAGCGGTGATGCCCTTGCGACGGGTGCTGCCGAAGGCTGTAATCTTCGCATGCTTCAACTTGAGCGACCTGGCCCGTTCGAAAAATTCGATATCCTTGTTGTTGCTGCCCGGCCATCCGCCTTCAATATAATGAACACCCAGTTCGTCGAGCTTCTGAGCGATTTTCATCTTGTCTTCAACTGAGAGGCTGACGCCTTCCCCTTGCGTACCGTCGCGCAGAGTTGTGTCGAAGATATAAACTTTGCCAGACATCGTTTTTCCTCCTTAAGGTGCGATAAAAAGGTCTGGATGAATACAATATAATAAGTATTATAGCATGATAACGGTTATTTGTGGCATGGATCACATCTAACCAATCTTACAACACCTGCTAATTTTCTTCAATCATGTTCTACGTTGAACTTCCTAGCGAATTGTAATATATTAAATGAGGAATCAGAGCGATCATTTCAAGGAGGAACACACATGGCAAAATATACCTGCGTAGACAAGGACACCTGCATTGCTTGTGGAGCATGCGGAGCTTCAGCTCCTGATATATTTGATTATGATGATGACGGTCTGGCAGAATGCATCTATGGCGGAGACGGCAACCGCGGTGTTACCGAGATCCCGGAGGAGCTGTACGACGATCTGCAGGATGCGCTCGATGGCTGCCCTACAGACTCGATCAAGGTGCAGGATACGCCTTTCGAATAATCATTGGCGCGAGGAACGCCATCTGACAGGAGTCGGGAAAACCGGCTCTTTTTTTGTTGAAAATGTGATGCATTCCTTCCAATGGTAGTGTACGATGGACATTAAGGACAGGAAACCGGATCAACTACCCAGGAGGAATCAGGTTTGCCATGAAGAGAAAAATGCTGCGCTCTGCCATCCTCGCCAATCTGGCGCTTCTCCTCATCATCCTGGCGTATGCGTTCGCCGCGTCGCCGGACCATCAGATCATCCGCGTCAACCCCTTCAAGGTGCTCGACAATCTCGTCTTTGATTACGATATGAAAGCCACGATGTCGCATATGCCTCATGAGGACATCATCGTGGTGGCGATCGACGACGCGACCGTCGAGGCGCTGGGCAGATTTCCGTTCAGCAGGGAGTTCTACATCCCGTTCCTCGACTATGTGTCCCTGGCAAGTGCGGTGGCGTTCGACATTCATTTCGTCAGCCAGAGCGAGGACCCGTACGTTGACGAGATCTTCGCCGAGCAGCTGGCGCTCACGGATAACGTCATCCTCGCAGCTGCCGTCAATCTGGAGAGCGGTCTCGAGCGGGCCGTCTATGTGCGCAAGGACCAGCTGGTGAAGGGAACGCTTCAGCCGCCGCTTGCCCTCCTCGCCGAACAGGCAAGGCTGGGCCATATCAATCGGTATGCGGAGCGGGGCTATGACGACGGCATCATCCGCAAGACCTGGCTGATGCTCGATACCGACCAGGGGCCGATTCCGTCGCTGGCCTACATGACGGCGGAGCTGGCCGGCGCGGATTTAAGCGACTATCTGAGGGACAACCCGCAGGCGGAGCTGACGATCCGGTATGACGCCACCTCCTATGACTTCATGACGCTGTCGTTTCTGGATGTGATCAACGGCGAATATCCGCCGGAATTCTTCGAGGATCGGATCGTGCTGCTCGGTCTGACAGGCATGGGAGAGGATACGGGCCACACGACGGTGGAGAACAATGTGAATCTCGTCTACGCCCAGGCGGCGATCATTGATCAGCTGCTGAAGGGGGAGATGGTGCATACGGTCAGCTTCCCCCTGGTAGCCGTGCTGATGGCGGTCCTGTTCGCGGCGGCGCTGGCCATGGCCTGGCTGCTCAAGCCGATCTGGAGCACCCTGGCGGTGATCGTCCTGGCCGCGGCGCTTGTGGCAGGCCAGTACGGCCTGTTCCAGGCGACCGACCATTACGTGAACACGGTATATCCGATCGCGGTGCTGCTCGTGACCTTCTTCCTCAATCTGGCGATCAGAACCTACTTCGAACAGAAGCAGCTCAGCTTCATCACAAGGCAGTTCGGGCGCTATATCTCGCCTGATCTGGTCAGGCAGATCGCCAGGAGCGATGAAGAGCTGCCGCTGGGCGGCATCAGCAAGGAGCTGTCCATCCTGTTCCTCGACATTCGCGGCTTCACCACGCTGTCCGAGAAGCTGAAGCCGGAGGAAGTGGTCGATTTCCTGAACACGATGTTCGACCTGATCACCGAGAAGGCGCTCGAGAATCGCGGGACGATCGACAAGTTCATCGGCGATGCGGCGATGATCATCTTCAATGCGCCGCTGGACGTGGAGGATCACCCATACTGTGCGGTCAAGACGGCTTATGATATCCAGCAGGGCATGAAGGTGGTCACCCGGCGAATCCATGACAAATACGGGGTGACCGTCAATATCGGGGTCGGCATCAACACCGGCCAGGTCGTCGTCGGCAACATCGGGTCTTATCTGCGAGTCGACTACACGGCGATCGGCGACAATGTCAACATCGCATCCCGCATCGAGTCCAACACCGTCGCCGGCCAGATCCTTGTATCCGAGTCCACCTATGAGCGGACGAAGGACCGATTTGTATACCATTGCATCGGAGAACGGATGATGAAGGGCAAGACGGTGCCGGTCAAGCTGTACGAGGTGCTCGGACTCATGGACGATGCCGCAAGGGCGGAGCGCGTGAAGGAGCCGGTCTCCTGACGATCTGTGAGGGACTGTTGGAGGAACGATTTGGCAACGGATCTTTTTCTTCTTTTCAGTCAACTATAATTGCTAATTAATAGAAATCATCATACAATGAGTTCAGTAAGGGCGACGACAATTTTCTACATATTTCTTCCTGGAGGTTTAATGATGAATTCATTGAGGATTGCCATGTCTCGGGCCATGCTGGTCATGATGGTCTTCGCGCTCGCCTGGGCCCTGATCGGACCGGGGCTCACATCGCCTGCGCTTGCCGCTTCGTCCAGGGCGGCATCGGTCGTCGATGTGACGGGAACCGCTTACCTGAAGAAGGCCGGCGGCACCAAACCTTATCGCATCTACAAGAAAATGACCGTCAACCAGAACGATACGATCATCACCGAGAAAAATGCCAGCGTGGTGCTCAGCATCGTGGACCGGGAGGATGAGGTGACCATCGGCGAGAACTCCGAGGTCTACGTCGCGGATCTGCTGGAGAAGTCGGGCGCTGCGAAAACGACGCTGAATATCACGTCAGGATCGCTATACTCCAACGTTACCTCCAAGAGCGGCTCGGATACATACCGGATCGAGACGCCGAATGCGACGATGGGCGTGCGGGGGACGCACTTCGTGCTGGTCTTTGACCGATTGACCGGCCAGGTTCAGATGCTGGTCAGCGCCGGCGTCGTGGAAGTAAGGGACAGCGACAATCTGGATGTTTATGATGTCTACCCGGGATATCAGAGCTCCATCTTTGATGGTCAGGATGGAGGATCGAATATTGTGGTGGCGCCCGAAAACATGGATGACATTCCGCTGGCCATCCTGGCCAGACTGTTGGCTAACCGTGAAGAGATCACAAGGGAGATTGAGCAATATATCGATTTGTTCGATGAGCAGGGGACTCCGCCGGATGTGGCCAATCCTGACGCTTATGCCGCGATCATCAGGAATCTGCTGTATGATATTGCCAGGAGAATCATAGAGGAAGCAGACCTGGACATAAAGCTTATATTTCCACTGGAACAGCCCCCGGATCCCAAGGAGAACCTCCATGAGGAAGCTTATACCCAGGAGGCGCTGGAACGGAGGGAACAGGCGCGCCAGAGGCAGGAGCAGCTTGCGGAGCAGAAAGAGCGGCAGAGGCAGGAATATCTCCAGAACAATCAGGACGCCCTGGAACGGCTTCAGCAGAAGAAGGAGGAGCAGGAGAAGGCCAATCGGGAAGCCGAGGAGTTGAACCGGACCAAAGCGGTCGAACGTTATATGGAGAACATGACGGAGGAAGAGCAGGCCCAGTTCAGACAAAGAGTGGAGGAAGCCCAGCGGAGTTTGACAGGCGACGATCAGGAGCCATCCGAATCATACGCTCCCGGCGACGCGACGGATCCGGGTACGAACCCAGGCGGACAGCCTGGAAGTGATCAGCCTGGGCAGCCCGGTGGCGAGCAACCAGGAGAGGATGACGAAGGTCCTGGCGATGAGCCCGGCGATCCGAAGCCGACGCTCCGCCTCGTGCCCGATTCACGCACCCAGGGCAAGCTGGCGGTCGATCTGGTCATGGAGCATTTCCCGGCAGGATACCACGGAGCGCAGTTCTCCATCCTGTTCGATCCGGATCGTCTGACCATGACCGGCGACCTGGACAGCTGGCTGGCCAACATCCATTCGGCTGTCCGGCAGGTGTTTGCGAACGCCGAGGTCCATGCCGCCATTCAGACCGGCACCTATTCCGATCCGGACGGGCTGTTCTCCGAGGCGACGGAATTGCTGATCACGATCCTGAGTCTGGGAGACGGGTCGAATGGCCCGGTGGATGAGGCGATCCTGCTGAGCATCCCGTTCAGCCTCGTCTCGACCGATCCCGGCCGCATCCTGCTCAGAGGGGTCATGTTCGTAGACAAGCAAGGCAACGAGGTGCCTTACGAGATCGAAGTGATCGGCGTGGACAGCCAGGATAGCTGAGGCAAGGTCCGTTGGTCCGGGCATCGCGTCCGGAACGTCCGGCAGCCTTCATTCGATCCTGGGGCAGTGGACATTAATCGAGCAAAGGAGATCGCCATGAAATTCCTCTATAAAACGAAAACGATCATCATCGGACTTGTTGGCATCCTGGCGCTGGCGTCGGTCTCCAGCGCGGATCGGGCATCGTTGTCGAACAATGACTGGGACGGGATGACGCGCACGTCCTGGTTCGCGGGTGACCGATCCGCCTCTGACGATCTGGTCACCCCGTCCAGCCTGCGGAATCCCTCGGGGGTGCTGGCGCTGCCTGACGGAACCGTGATCGTGGCGGACACCGGCAATCAGGTGATCAAGCGGATCCGGGACGGTGCGGTCGAGCGGTTCAGCGGGATGAATTTCCTGCGCGACGAGCGGGGCTTGCCGGTCGGCGCGCTGCTCGACGGCGCCGCGGACAGCTCCGGCTACAATCAGCCGACCGGTCTGGATTACGATGCCGAGGGTAACATCTACGTGGCGGACGCGGGCAATCATGCGATCCGCAAGATCGCGCCTGATGGTTCGGTGTCGACGATCGCTGGCGACGGCGTCCTGGGTTTCGCAGACGGTGCGGGCAGCGAGGCGAGATTCTATCATCCGAGCGATGTGGCCGTTGCCGATGATGGAACCATCTATGTCGCCGACACGCTGAATCATGCGATCCGCAGGATCGACCGGAACGGACGGGTGACGACGCTGAATGCTCCCTCGACCCGGGTCGTGGAAGTGTTCCCCGGCGTCGTGGAGGCGGCGGGCGATTACCGCGACGGACCGCTGGCGGAAGCGTTGTTCAACGAGCCGTCGGGGCTGGCGCTCGATGAGCGGGGCAACCTGTATGTCAGCGACAGCGGCAATCAGCGCATCCGTTACATCGATCTGCAGAAGCAGACGGTCACCACCGTGGCCGGCGGGGTATACGCCGATGCAGCGAGAGGCGTTCTGTACAAGGAAGCGGCGCTGTATGCCGAGGGCTTCTACCAGGATGGACCGGCGCTCGAGGCGCTGTTCTACTACCCGAGGGGGATCGCCCTGACAGCCGAAGGCGGACTGCTCATCGCGGACAGCGAGAACCATGCGGTTCGCTATCTGAAGAACGGACAGGTGACGACCGTGGCGGGCCAGCCGGAGGAGCACGGATACGCGAACGGCATCGAGGGCAACAATGCTCTCTATCGCCCGGCCGATGTGGCGTTGGCTGCGGATGGCACGCTCCTGATCGCCGATTCCTACAATCACGCGATCCGTCAGGTGAAGCTGTACGAGCTTCCATCAACCGTTCAGGCCGCGGCCGATATCCAGGTGGTCTATGAAGACCGGCTGATCCGCTTCGATGCCCAGCCGGAGGCGGTGAACGGCAGGACGATGGTGCCGGTGCGCTTCATCGCGGAGGCGCTCGGATATCAGGTGGAATATGCGGCAGGGGAGCAGAGGATCACCTTGGCTGGCGATGACCGGACCATCGAGTTCAGGCTCGGTCAGGCGGAGATCACGCTGCGCACGGCCGACGGCGAAGTGGTCCGCCGGAACATCGATGCCGCGCCGTACGCGAAGAGCGATCGGACGTATGTGCCCGTGCGCTTCTTCGCCGAGATCATCGGGCTGGATGTCGCCTGGATCCAGGATCAGAAGCTGGTGATCCTGCGCCACAAGGCCGATTGAGGCGGCGACGGGATCGGCTCAGGATGTCAGCGAACGGATGAACATCAGGAAGAACCAAGGAAGAACAAATCAAGACCGCTTGTGACAGTCTGGTCATCCCCGGTTGCTGAGGGATGGGCCAGGCTGTACAAGCGGTCTGCTTGTGCTTGTGGGATTATGCGGATCGATCATTCCAGGTCATTCGTTACACACCGGAGCCAGATCAGGACCGGAGCCTGTCCAGGTCATGCTCGTGCCTGACGGTGTCAGATCAGAACAACAGCAAGAGCAGGATTACGATGAGCAACACGCCTCCGAATATCGATGCATACCAGATGAGCGCTTTGCGGTTAATAGGTGCTTCTTCCTTCTTGTAGCGTTGAACATAGGACTGCTTCTTCTTAACCATCATCATCACCCACTATTTCAGACATAATAAAACCCCTGATGATAGAAATTATATAAGCTAACCGGGATGATTGCAAACGAATCACCTTTCTTTTTGCCGAGGAACGAGATAAACTGTTTTGAAGGGTATCTGAATGCAGAGGAGGATGCAGCACATGTTGTACGAGAAGCTCCTGAAGCCGGTCCTGTTCAGGATGGATCCGGAGAAGGCGCATCACCTGACGATCGGCGGGCTGAGGACTCTCCAGAACGTGCCCGGGGTGCGCGGTCTCCTGGGCGCGGCCTATTCGTCCCCGTCGGCCCCCGAGCTTGCCCAGACATTATGGAACATACCGTTTGCGAATCCGATCGGACTTGCGGCTGGTCTGGACAAGAACGGAGAGGCGGCGGGAGCCTTGTCCCGTCTGGGGTTCGGGTTTATCGAGGTGGGCACGGTGACTCCCCGGCCGCAGCCGGGCAACGACAGGCCGAGGCTGTTCCGCTTGCCTGAAGATGAGGCGCTCATCAACCGGATGGGCTTCAACAACCACGGCGCGGAAGCGATGCGCAGCAATCTGGAGGCGTCAGGTTCGAGGCCGATCCCGATCGCCGTCAACATCGGCAAGAACAAGACGACTCCCAATGAGGAGGCCGTCCAAGACTATCGCACCTGCATGCGCATATTATATGATATCGGCGATTTCTTCGTCGTTAACATCAGCTCGCCCAATACGCCGAATCTACGCAATCTGCAGCACGGCGATGACCTTCACGTCCTGCTCTCCGGCATCATCGAGGAGCGGAACCTGCAAGCGTCGGAACGGGGGGCAGCGCCGAAGCCGGTGCTGGTCAAGATCGCCCCGGACATGACGGAAGAGGAACTGAGAAGCAGTGTCGAGATCATCAAGTCCAGCGGCGTAGCGGGGATCATCGCGACCAACACGACGATCACGCGTCACGATCTTCGCAGCCGTCACCGGGAGGAAACCGGCGGACTCAGCGGCAAGCCGCTGCACAGGCTGTCGCTTGGCGTGGTCAGGCAGGTCTATCGGCTGACGGAAGGTCGGCTTCCCATCGTGGCATCGGGCGGGGTCTTTACGGGAGACGACGCGTATGAGATGATTCGTGCAGGGGCCAGCCTGGTCGAGATCTATACCGGCATGATCTATCGCGGTCCCGGAGTGAACCGATCGATTAACCGAAGGCTGCTGGAGCTGCTGCGCAAGGATGGATATACGCATATTACCCAGGCGGTCGGAGCTGATGCGTAAACGTTCCATGAAACGGAGGAATCAGCATGGACGGAAGAGACTGGAGCATATTTCTCCTGCCTTACGAACAGGCTGTGGAAGAATTGAAGATCAAGTTCAAGGCTTTGCGAGCGGAGCTCAAGATGAGGGAGGAGCTTGCGCCGATTGAATTTGTCACCGGCAGAGTGAAGCGGATCTCAAGCATACTGGCCAAGGCCAAGTCGCTTGGCGTGCCGCATGACCAACTGGAGACCGGCATCGAGGATATCGCCGGCATCCGCATCATGTGCCAGTTCGTGGAGGACATACACCGAGTGGCGGAGATCATCCGTCAACGAAGCGATATGCAGGTGCTGTACGAGAAGGATTATATCACCAACAAGAAAGAGAGCGGCTATCGCAGCTATCATCTCATCGTGCGCTATCCGGTGCAGACGGCGCTGGGCGTCAAACAGGTGCTGGCGGAGATCCAGATTCGCACGCTGGCGATGAATTTCTGGGCGACGATCGAGCATTCCCTCAACTACAAGTACAAGGAGGAGCTGCCCGAGGAGGTGCAGCTCAGGCTGCGCAGAGCCGCCGAAGCCGCTTATGTGCTCGATCAGGAAATGTCGAGCATACGCCATGAGATTATGTCAGCGCAGAAAGAATTCGAGGCGAATTCCAATCTCGTATCGAGGCTGCTGAGCAATATCCAGGAATTATATTTCTATCATCGCATTCGCGAAGCGGTCCAGTTCCAGCTTCGCTTCAATGAACTGTGGGATAAGGAAGATATTTGGGGGCTGCGCATGCTGGCCAATGAGCTGGAGGAAGCTCTGGCCAGGGCGAAGCGGAGCGAGTGATCGGAAGGGAAGCACCCATGCCCGGAGTACGGGCGGACGGTAGAAAGGACAATCCGATCTTCATGGAGGTGAGAAGCGATCAATCAATCGGACAAGCAGTTGCGGATCGACAGGATATTGAGCCATCTGGGTCTGGCCACTCGCTCGGAGGCGAAGAAACTGGCCAGAGCCGGTCAGATCCGGGTGAACGGTGAAGTGATCAGGGACAGCGGGGCGAAGGTGAATCCGGAGACGGATGTCCTCGAGGTTCGCGGGGAACGGGTGCTGTACAGGCAGCATATCTACCTGATGATGAACAAGCCGGCAGGCGTCGTCTCGGCCACGGAGGATCTGCGCGAACGGACGGTGCTGGATCTGCTGGGCGAGGAGCATCGGGCCTTCGAGCCGTTCCCGGTCGGCAGGCTGGACAAGGATACGGAAGGGCTGCTCCTGCTCACGAACGACGGCCAGCTGGCGCACCGCCTCCTGTCGCCCAGGAAGCATGTGCCGAAGCTGTATTATGCAGAGATCGACGGGTTGGTCGATCAGCGGGATGTGGAGCGATTCCGTCAGGGTGTGGAGCTGGACGACGGCTATGTGACGATGCCCGCTGTGCTGACCATATTGGAAGCTGCTCCCACCGATAGAGGAGGGCGCTCGAGGATCGAGGTGCAGCTTCACGAGGGCAAGTACCACCAGGTGAAGCGCATGTTTGCCGCCGTGGGCAAAAGAGTCGTTTACCTGAAGCGCGTGGCCATGGGCGGTCTGAAGCTGGACCCCGCTCTGGCGCCCGGGAGATACAGAGAATTGACAGAGACAGAGCTTGCGACATTAACGGAGGGAACTGGAGATGAGCATCAGACTGATCGCGCTTGATGTGGATGGGACTTTGCTGAACGATGACCATCAACTGAGCGCCAACAATATTCGCACGCTGCGTCGCGCGGCGGAGCAAGGCATCAAGATCGTGCTGTGCACGGGCCGCGGCTCGATGAGCGCCAAGCCGATCATGGACGAGCTGGGCCTGGAGGGCGTCATGATCACGCATAACGGGGCGGCGGTCACCGACACGAACGGTAACGTGCTGCATGAATTTACGTTCCACGTGCGGGAAGTGGAAGATCTGATCCGATATTGCCGGGAACACGGCATTCACTATGATCTGAACACCTCTACCAGGATGCTTCTCGATCAGATGCCGGCGGATGCCAGGAAGATGTACGACGCCTTTATGGCCGAGCCGGAGATGGTGGAGGATGTGCTTCAGGTGAACGACCCGCTCGTGAAGATCTGCATCTTCGGCAGCGATGAGCAGATGGATCAGGTGGAACGGGATTGGCCGGACGATCAGCAGGCGCTTCGGTTCCTCCGCAGCGGCGATTGCTTCGTCGATGTGATGCGACCGGATGTCAGCAAGGGCATCGCACTGATGAAGCTGGCGGAGATCTGGCAAGTGGACCGGTCGGAGATCCTGGCGATGGGCAATTACTACAACGACATCGAGATGCTGCGTTTCGCCGGGATCGGCATCGCAGTGGCCAACTCCCCGGATGAGGTGAAGCAGGCGGCTGACGAGGTGACGGTGTCGAACAACGAAGATGCCGTGCATGTGGCGCTCAGCAAGCATCTGCCGTTGATCAGGGTGTGACGCCAGGCTGGCGACGCCTGGCATGATCGACATCTGGAAGTGTAAGGCTCGCGATGGCGCTCCTGGCAGACGTGCGTTCGGCTGAAGGGACAACTGCTGGTGTGCGATCGGTGAGCGGATCGGAGCGTCCCGATTCGGAGCCCCTCCATCTGCGCGTGGATAGAATGCGGTACACAGGAAACGCTAAGACCGTTACCTGTATCACATCCAAGAGCGTGGAGGGAAGTGCGATGTCCACAGTATCGATTCGCCCTGATATGCGAACCCCGGGAGGCGAAGTCAGCGATATCGTGTTGAACGGCCGCTATGCCGGAGAGATCACGCTGGTCTACCGCGAGGGCAGCCGGTTGTCGGGCGCTGTCCAGCTGGAGAAGACGGTCCTGACTCCTTCCGACAAGAGGAAGGTTCTGAGTCATGTGCAGGAATACATCAATTCGCTCGCAGCAGCGATCGACGCCGCTGACTGTGAGGTGATCGTCACCTGCAGCGCGTTTGATCAAGTGATCGCGATGGAACACAACATCGGCGAGATCGAGTCGTTCATCGATGAGCCCGAGGCTGAGGATGACTGGGACGACTATGAAGCCGATTATGTCGATGATGATGCGAGCCTGTCCGATTACGACCCGGATCAGTCGGGGGACTCGCTGGAGATGGTGGGCACCGCCTCGGGGCGCAGCGCCGCTCGGAAGGGGGCGGGACAGGACAGCCGTACCCGGACAGGAGCGGGCGAAGGCGGAGACCGGAGCGGCCAGCAGGACGATGAGGAGGATCTGCAGGCGGCGGAAGCCTCGGATCTGACCGCCGGTTCGCGATCCGGGAGAGACAGAAACGAGCCGTACGAGCTGGTCATCACGGGCGAACATGGCAATTCGGTGGAATACCATATCTATGCCAGAGATCGCCATTGGCTGGCGGAAGCCTTCGTCACGATGTACGGCAGCGACTGCATCGGCGAGATCAACTGGATGGTCGAACCGACTCCCGGACAGATCGAACGGTCGGTGGAGCTGCTCGTCTCCGACTTCGACGAGGATCTCGTCGACACGTTCAAACTGGACGTCAAGCACAACGGTGAGCTGCTGGAGATCTACGAGCTGGAGCATGAGGATCTCATGAACCGTATGGATGCGGGGCACAGCGGGCAGGATGATGACGAATTCTCCGTTCATCTCGTGCGCGATGACGGCGATACGCTCACCTACGACATCTACTCCAGCCGGAACGGACCGCTGCCGATCGGTACGGCGACGATCGACATCAGCCAGCGCAAGCTGACCGGCTACATGGACTTCCGGGAGATGAACAGCGAGCGGGATCACGAGCAGATCGCCTCCTTGCTCATGCGGGAGCTGGACAAGGAGAAGGATTATGAGTCGTTCAACCTGACCGTCCTCTACAAGAATCGGCCAATCGACGAATTGCTGTTCGAGAATGCGCCCGTGCAATAACGGACACGATCGACAGGGAATGACAAACCGCCTGATGGGGCAGTTGTTGTTCCTTTTTTATATGGACATATGGACAGCGTCAAGGGTGCATCGGTTGTCGCACGCAGGAAGAGGTTGCCGAATATTGACATTGACTGGCATAAGGGTATGATGAAAGTAACATGTCAGAATGGCCGGGGGTGTGATGCGATGAAGTTGACGCTTGACGAGATCAATCATATCCTGTTCCTGTCCCAGGTGGCGACGGACAACAACCGATTGCACATGCTGCGGGAGATCATCCAGTGCCTCGTCTACATCGTCAAGGCGCGAGGCGAGATCGAGGTGCCCGACGAAGTGGGCGCCCATGTGCGGGAGATCATCGCCCGCATCGAAGGGGAGCTGCGCGAGGATACGGAGAGGCTGCGGGAGATTCACCGCAACCTCGATCAGTTCGGGCGGCGCAGCCCCTTCGGATAATGGTTCTTCAGCACGCCTCCGCTCGCCTTGCCCCAGCCCAGCGGGAAGCCGTCCACGGTGACGAGGGTCCAGCCCTTGAGCTGGCCGGGCACGCTCAGCGTCTCGCCGCGCAAGTAAGCCGAGGTCTCCGCGCTGTCCGCCGCATGATCGACGCAAGTCCGCGCGTCCTCCCGCCGGATGGCCAGCGCCAGCGCATGGGACGGCTCGAAGCGGTTCTTGCGAACGGTGCCGAGGTGCAGCCCGGGGCGCGGGACCTTCAGTCCGGCGAGCATGGCGCTGCTCATCCTGCCGCCGGCCGTGGGCAGCCAGTACAGCTGCTCGCCGAACAGGAGCGGCTCGCCGTCAGGCAGCGTGAAGGACGGGGACAGCGTGGCCTCGGCGAAGGCTTCGAACAGGGCCATCGCTTCCTGGAGCGCCTTCCCGACCTGTCCGGACGGCTTCGGGCGGCGCCGGGTCCTGCCTCCATGATCGGCTTCGCCCATGACGACCGCTTGCTGCGCCTTGTCTGCTTCATCTGCTTCATCCGCACCCCCATGCTGCAGCACCGCAACGAAATGGCCCTCCCCTCTCCGCTCATGCGGCCAGAAGCGCTCCATCCGCACGAGTGACAGCTCGGGACAGGCGGCGATGAGCCAGGCGATGGTCTCTTCATTCTCTTCCTCATTAAATGTGCATGTCGAATAGGCGAGCGTTCCGCCAGGCTTCAGCATGCGGACGGCATCGCGCAGGATATCCCGCTGGCGAGCGGCGCAATTGGCCACCTGAGCCTCGCTCCACTCGCCGATCGTTTCCGGCTCCTTGCGGAACATGCCTTCACCTGAGCAGGGCGCGTCGACCATGATCCGGTCGAAGAAATGCGGGAAACGCTGCGCCAGATGGCCAGGCGATGCGTTGGTCACCACCGCATTGCGGATGCCCATCCGCTCGATGTTCTCGGAGAGGATCGAGGCGCGCGCGGGATGAATCTCATTGCTGATCAGAAGCCCTTGTCCCTGCAGGTGATCGGCGATCTGCGTGGACTTGCCGCCCGGCGCGGCGGCCAGGTCGAGCACGATGTCGCCGGGCCTTGAGTCAAGCAGCTCTGCGGCAGACATCGCCGACGGCTCCTGGATATAATAAACGCCCGCGGCGTGGAAGGGATGACGGCCCGGCCTGGTCTCTTCGTTGTAATAGTACCCGGACGGACACCACGCCACCGGCTCCAGCTGAAACAGGGCGCGAAGCTGATCGCAGGCCGGTGACTGCGGCGTGAGCTTGCGCGTGTTGAGCCGCAGGCCCCAGGCGCGCGGCTCTTCGTAGCTCGCGATGAATGATTCGAAGCGGTCGCCGAGCATGCGCTTCATGCGACGCAGATAATCCTCTGGCAGTTGGATCGTCATATGAGCCTCCCATTGGCAGGAATCGTGTATGTCATGACAGGTTGATGCGGATCAACGAATGGCCTGGTTCTTGATGAAGACCGACAGAGCCAATAATATTAATGGCAGAAAATTGTCCGCTTCACAAGCCTGGTTCGAATCGCCGCGTCAAGTTGTCGCCATTTTGCCGCGCATGCTATAATAATATCTGACTTTTCATGCCTGGATGCAAGTGTCATTGGCGATGCGCAGGAACGGGGCTGGCTAAATCCCGTGGAAGGATGGCATGGAGCTGCGCATGGGCGATTGGATCATAGATGAGAATCTGACGAAAGGGTGTAGCTGCATGAGCTTTAACATACCTGAGAAGGTGCAGATCCTGGGGAAGGATATCGAACAGCACCAGCTGAAATACCATGACAAACGGGTTCTCGTCTCCAAGGAGTTCACGTTTGACAGTGCCCATCATCTTCATTGCTACGAGGGCAAATGCAAGAGCTTGCATGGACACACCTACAAGCTTCAGGTCGTCATGAGCGGCAAGGTCGATTTCCGCGGGATCTCCATCGATTTTGGAGACATCAAGCGGATCACGAAGGAAGCGGTGATCGACAAGCTGGATCACAAGTATCTGAACGAAGTGCTGCCTCCGATGAACACCACGGCCGAGAACATGGTGGTCTGGATGTACGAACAGATCAAGGGTCAGCTTCAGGATGAAGGTCTGTACCCGAATATAGAACTTGAGGAAGTGCGACTGTGGGAGACGCCGACGAGCTATGCCGCAGTGACCAAAGCACTAATGGAGGAATAATCGATGTTGAAGCATGCGGATGACAACTCGATGTCTGCAGACGAGCGGTGGGCCGACATCCGCATTCCTATGGTCGACATTTACGAGACGGTCGAAGGTGAAGGCACGCGCGCCGGTTATCCGACCGTCTTTGTCCGTTTGTATGGCTGCAATCTGCGTTGTGCATGGTGCGATACGACATACAGCTATCCGCCGCATGAGGCGGACTCGGTCATGACGATCGGCGAGATCATGGAGCGGACAGCAGGCTACAAGTCCAGACATGTATGCCTGACGGGCGGCGAGCCCCTGATGTATGGCGAGCGCTCGCAGGCGCTGCTGCAGGCGCTGGCGGATTCGAGCCGATATGTGGATATCCACGTGGAGACCAATGGCGCCATTCACCTGAAGCCGTTCATGACGAGTGTGGAATCGCCGCTTGTGCGCTATATTATGGATTATAAATTGCCGGATTCGGGCGAGCACGAGCGGATGATCGCGGACAACCTGGCGCTGCTTCGCGAGCAGGACGAGCTGAAGTTCGTCATCGCCACGGAGCGGGATTTCGAAGCGGCGAAGCGAGTGCTGGACGAGCATCCGATCCGCGCGACGATCCTGTTCAGCCCGGTGTGGGAGACGATGCCGCCGGCGAAGCTGGTGGAGCTGATGCTGCGGGACGGGCTGTCGCAGGTGAAGCTGAACATGCAGATGCACAAGGTCATCTGGGATCCGGGGATGCGTCGGGTGTAGGGCTCGGCGTGTTGGCAGTGGGCAAGCGCATTTAGTTGTGCAAGATATAAACCAGAGTGAAATTCCTGAGAGCATGTAAAGGCAGGTAGATGCAGAAATGACCAAACAGGAGAGAGCCGTCGTCATCCTGAGCGGCGGGTTGGACAGCACGACATGTATGGGGATCGCCAGGGATCAGGGGTATGATCTGTATCCGATCACCTTTGACTACGGGCAGCGTCATCGCAATGAGCTGAACAATGCGCGTGCGGTTGCCGCGCATTATGGCGTGGGCGACAGGCACAAGATCATCTCGCTTTCGTTCCTGCGGGAGATCGGCGGCAGCGCCTTGACCGACCATTCGATTGATGTGCCGGTGGCGGAGTCTTACCAGGAGGAGATTCCGGTGACTTATGTACCTGGCCGGAATCTGCTGTTCCTGTCGATCGCCGCTTCCTTCGCGGAGGTCATCGGCGCCTCGACGATCTTCATCGGCGTCAATGCGCTCGATTACAGCGGCTATCCCGATTGCCGTCCGGAGTTTATCGCCAAGGCCGAGGACACGATCCGTTATGCGACGAAGGTCGGAGTGACGGGCAAGCCGATTCGCATCGCGGCTCCGCTCATTCATATGACGAAGGCGGACATCATCCGCGAGGGCCTGAGGCTCGGCGTGCCTTATGAGCTGACGACCTCTTGCTACAACGGCGGCGAGGTTGCGTGCGGCGTGTGCGACAGCTGCCGTCTGCGGCTGAAGGGCTTCGCGGAAGCGGGCGCGACGGACCCGATCGCCTACAAGTCGCATGCCTGAAGCGGGTCGGTACAGGCGCTGACGGCAGCTGCGGCTCGGGTGAGTGTGGCTGAGGTCAAGCGTTTGTATGATAAATCGTACAAAAGAGTGGCGAGGGCGCCTTGGGGGCGAGCGTTTTGTATGAAAAATCGTACAAAAGTGTGGCGTGGTCGCCGGGAAGTCGAGTGTTTTGTATGAAAAATCGTACAATAGCAGATCAGAAGCAGACGAGGCGAGTCGCAGCAGCGGATTTGAAATCGTTAATAAGGACAAGCAAAACGGAAGTCGCCACTTCTCAGTTTCGGGCACAGATATGAAGGTATCCATCGCCAGAAACCTGTCGGGAAAGCACGACTTCCGTTTTGTGTTTCTCGCATACTGCCGTCAGAAAAGCGGCAGATTGTCCAGGTTGTTGTCTTCCCTGCCATCGGGATCGGAGCGAAGATGCTCCTCGTTATCCCGTCCGCGAAAGACGTTCAGGTGCTTGATCTGGCCGTTCTTGACCATGGTTTGAGCGGTCTTGTAATCGACGACTTTCCCGGAGCTGAGCTTCAGCTCGACGACATCGCCGTCTTCGTTCTTCCTGACAGCAACAACTTCTTCCTGTTGCGGTTGATCCATCTGGCATCGCCTCCTGCTGCTAGTATGGCGCGAGCGGGGGCCAGCCATGCGGAAATGCTGCCTGGCGCAGGAAGATGGCGGCCGTTGGTACAAACGTGTAAGCGGCCATATGGTTTGTGCCTGGTGCATGCGCATGGTAGCCAGCCTGGCGCGAGCGGGGGCCAGCCATGCGGAGATGCTGCCTGGCGAAAGCGCGTGCCTGCCATGAAGGGCTCTGTCCGTAGCAGACGGATACACAGGCCATGCGGAGCTGCCAAACCCACCGGCAACGCTTGTCAGGATCCATTCACGCTGTCCAGCAGCTTCGGCAGTTTGCTGGAGTAAGCGGTCACCTTGTTCTTGCCGGTTTTCTTCGACACATACATCGCCTCGTCCGCCTGCTTCAGCAGCTCATGCGCGCTTATGCCTTGCCGATAGCGGCTGTACCCGACGCTGACCGTGACGATCGATTCCTTCTCGACGCGACGCCGGATCTGTTCAGCCACCTTCGCCACTTTCGCAGATGGATCCTCGAGGACGGCGATCATTTCTTCCCCCCCATACCTGCCCACTTTGCCATGACCATCCACCACATCCATCAGGATCGAAGCCACCGCCTTGAGCGCCGCGTCTCCGGTCTGATGGCCCTGCGTGTCATTTAACCGTTTGAAGTTGTCGATATCGCAGAAAATGACCGCCCCCTGCCGATTCTTCACCAGCTGCTGCACGTAGTGGATGATATAGTTGCGGTTGTAGACGCCCGTCAGTCCATCATGGATGGAGGACTGATATACCGCGTACAGCAGCTCGACGACCCGGTCAAACACGATCATGAACAGCGTGCCGTAATAAACCACGGGCAGATAGTCCGTCAGGAGCTGGAGTGTATGGTTCTGCCCATCATAAAGATAGAAGTTCGTCATCTGGCTGACCTGTATGAAGAAGAACAGCAACAGACTGGTTATATACTTGCCATGTTGGCCGATATAAGGGCGGATGGTGAAGAAGGATGAGACAATCAATACCAGCAGCATGATCTCGAGCAGCAGCCTGCTGGACAGCCACGCGAAGAAGCCGATATGGCCAAGCGATGTGAACTGGATAACCGAAAGTCCGATCGCGATCAGGGTCATCGCATACGTGCCGAATCGAATATACCGACCTGTCGGGTTATACAGTTGATAGATTCCCAGATTGATCCAGATAAATGCGACCACCTTCAGCATCTGCACCACATAGATCGTGACAGGCACGTCCGACGGCGCCAGTTCCAGGAGGAAGATCAAGATATACTGCGTGATGACGAGGATCATCGACAGGGCCAGAGACAGATACGCTTTCTTGCGTCTGCTCATATACAGGCGAGCCACCATCATAAACATAAGAACCAGGATGACCAAGATGCAAATGGAGGACAATGCCCTGCCGGTCGCCCCGTTCAGCATTTCCATGAAGTCCAATCACATTCCTCCGTGTCTAGAAAAATCATTTATCACCAGTATATCAAAAATTGTCGTATCGAGTCATTCCAAACCAAAGATGCGATAAGGTAAAATAATCATTAGAGAGAGAAACAAGGAGGACGCTTTATGAACATATTGCAAGCACTATTCTTTCCGCCGGAACAGCCCGGAGGCGTATCCTCGATGGTCCCTTACATTCAGGAGAAGTTTCTGCAGATGAACTGGAAGATGGATCTGTTCTCCCTGCCAAAACGCATACGCGGCAAAGGAACAGACGATTTCGCATTCAAGACGTTTGACTGGACGGTCTACAAAGGCAGGCCGATCGTTGAGAAATATATGCAAACGCTCAAGGACTATTATTGGTTCGCGAAGATGCGATTGCGCAATACCAGCTATGACATCATCCATGCCCATCATCCGATCGCGGCGCTGATCATGAAACGGCTGTTCCCGGACACGCCGATCCTGATGACGATCCACTCCAGCTACGAGCGGGAGCTCATCCTGAACGGCCGGATCGAGGAAGGCGGGCCGGAGCATCGCTTTCTCACATCGCTCTATCATGAGCTGGAGGAGCAGACGGATCTGATCATCACCGTGTCGCAGTCCTTCAAATCCTATATCTCGCAATTCATCGAGCGACCGGAAGCGGTGAAGGTCATCCTGAACGGATTTGATCCGAATCGGTTCAAACCGGTCGAGCATGACAACGGCGTGCCGCAGATCGTCACGCTGTGCCGGCTCGTGCCGGCGAAGGGGCTGGACGTGCTGCTGGAGGCGCTGTCGATGCTGAAGAAGCGCGGCTATTCCTTCGTGCTGCACATGATCGGCGATGGGCCGATGCGGGAGACGCTGGAGAAGATGGCCATAGACCTGGGCATCTACGACGAGACGATCTTCTACGGGTATATGCTGCATCCGGAGGAGCTGATGCCGTTCTTCGACCTGTTCGTGCTCCCGTCGCGCGCAGAAGCGTTCGGCAACGTGTTCGCCGAGGCCGCGCTCTGCCGGCTGGCGCTGATCGGCACGAACGTGGGCGGCATCGCCGAGCAGATCGAGGACGGCGTCAATGGACTTCTGGTGCCGGTCGATGATGTGGAGGCCCTCGCTCAGGCGCTAGAAAGAATGGTGAAGGACGACGACTTCCGTCGCGCGATGGCGAAGGCGGCCTATGAGCGGGCGAAGGAGCAATCCTCGATCTCTCGGGTGATCCGTGAACTGGAAGAAGTCTATCACTCGTTCAAGGTGAGTTGACCCATGGCCATCTTTCGCTTCATGCATGCTGCGGATCTGCATCTGGACAGTCCGTTTCGCGGGCTGTCCGATGTCCCGAAGCCGATTCGGGACAGGATCCGCAGTTCCACTTTTATGGCGCTGGAGCGGCTCGTGGAGCTGGCGATCTCGGAGCAGGTGCGATTCGTCGTCATCGCCGGCGATGTCTATGACCTGGAGGACCGTTCGGTGCGCGCTCAGCTAAGGTTTCAGCGGGCGATGGAACAGCTCGCCTCTGAGGGAATTGAGGTCTATATCGCCCATGGCAACCACGATCCGCTGTCCGGCAAGCATATGCAATGGCAACCGCCCAGGGGGATCCATGTGTTTCCCGGCGATGGTGTGTCGGCCCATGCGGTGCATGACCGTTCCGGCCGGCTGCTCGCCCATGTGCAGGGCATCTCCTTCGCCACCCCTGCGGTGACGGACAATCTGGCGGGGAAGTTCCGTCCGGTGGACAGGAGCGTCTTCCAGATCGGCGTCCTGCACACGAATGTCGACGGGGCCGCCGAGCATGGCAACTACGCGCCTTCGAGCCGGGCCGAGCTGGTCGCCTCCGGCATCGATTATTGGGCGCTTGGGCATATCCATGCGCGCGGCATCCTGCATGAAGCGCCCCATATCGTGTATCCGGGCAACACCCAGGGACGGAGCATCAGGGAGACCGGAGCCAAGGGCTGCTACATCGTCGATGTGGAGGAGGACAAGGCGGTCCGCATGCGCTTCCATTCGACCGACGCGGTGCGCTGGCTTCAGGTGGAGGTCTCGGTGGAAGCGGCCCGTTCCGAGCAGGAGGTGCAGGAGAGGATCGCACGGGAGCTGGAAGCGATCAGGGAGAGCGCCGATCTGGCCGGTCGGCCGGCTGTTGTCAGGCTTGTGCTGGGCGGACGAACCAGCCTGAACCGATTGCTCCGGAGCTCCTCCTGGCTCGATGAAGCAGCCGGTGAATGGAATCGGGAAGAAGGCAGGCGCGCCGAGTCGGATCCTGACTATCCCTTCGTCTGGGTCGAGAGCATCAGGGCCCAGACGAGTGGCTTGATCGACCGGGAGCGCTTGCTCGGCCAGGACAGCTTCGTCGGAGACCTGCTAAGGCTGGCAGACGAGCTGAGGACGGATGAGGCGCAGCTGGAGCAGTTTGCCGAGCAGATGACGGAGGAGCTCCTTCGCTCAAGGGCCGGCAAGTATATCCGTGAAGGACAAGCCGTCTACGCCGGCGTTGCCGGGGATGCGGTGCACGGTGCGGTCGGTCGCGAGGAACTGCGCGAATGGCTGGACAGGGCGGAGGAATGGCTATTGGACCGGCTGTTGGAAGGGGGCGATCAACGATGAGGATCACCCGCATCGAGATTGCCGGATTCGGCGCGATGCGCGACGCGGTGTTGGAGCTTGCGCCGGATGCGCCGATCGTACTGCTGCACGGACCCAACGAAGCCGGCAAGAGCACGCTGATGCAGTTCGTTCGCTCGGTGCTGTTCGGATTTCAGCCGCGCAGCCAGGCGGCGGAGCGGTATGCGCCCCTGTCCGGCGCGACGCATGGCGGCGCGCTGCTGCTCACCCTGGACGACGGCCGCACGGCGCATGTGCAGCGTTATGATGCGCCGGATGCGCAGGGCAAGCGTCCCTCGCGCGGAACGGTAACGGTGACGCTGGAGGACGGAACCGTCGGAGGCGAGGAGCTGCTGCGGCGACTGATCGGCGACATCACCGAGGATGTGTATCGCAATATCTACGCCTTCGGGCTGACGGAACTGCAGGAACTCCGAACGCTGCAGTCCGACGAGCTGAGCGGCTATCTGTTCAACGCCGGAATGGGCGTGAGCGGAACCGCCGTGCTGGAGACCGAGAAGCAGGTCGCCGCCGAGCTGGAGCGGCTGTTCAGGCCGCGCGGCAAGAAGCAGACGATCAATCAGCTCGTCGACCAGCTGGACCAGCTGAGCTCCGAGCTGCGCAGGAGCCGCAGCGTGCAGGAGAGCTATCACGCCAGGCGGGCTGAGCTGGAGCGGCTTCGCGAGCAGCTGTCCGCAGCCGAACGCGAGCTGGGCGAGGCGGAGAGCCGCATCGCCTGGCTGGACAAGTGCCTTCAGTCCCGCCAGGCATGGCAGGAACTTCGCGCCGCCGAGCTGGAGCTGCAGGAGTTGCCTGTGCGTGCTTCGTTTCCGAAGGACGGGTTGCGCAGATTCGAAGAGGAGAAACTGCGGCTCACGGAGCTTCAGACGATGCGCGACCAGCTGCAGGCCAAGATGGCGGCTGTCGAGCGACAGCTGCGAGAGCTGTCGCCCGACGGGCAGCGTCTGGCTCTCAGACGGGAGATCGAGCAACTGGCGGAGCAGGCGTCGATGATCCGCTCGCTTCAGCATGAGCTGAGCAACGCCCGAACGGAGGATGCTCAGCTTGCGGAGCAGGCGCGTCTGCAGATCGCCCGCATCGATGACAATTGGACGGAAGCCCAGGTCGCGGGGCTGAACACCTCGCTGGCCGAGCGATCGGCGATCACGGGTTTCCGGGACAGGCTGGCAGCGCTCGAGCGGCAGGCCGAGACGTTCGCCGCCGAGGCGGCGAGGCTGCAGGCGGAGAAGCAGCGCCTGCTGCCGCGAAGGAACGAGGCTGCGGATGAGCTGACACGTGCGAAGGAAGCGCTGCGCGGACGCCATCCCGGCCGATGGACGGAACTTGCGCCTGATGAGCGGCGTCAGCATCTGCACCGGCTGAACCGGGCTTTGCAGAGCTGGAGGCAGGCTGCGTGGGAGCTCGCGGCCGAAGAGAGGCGCCAGCAGGAAGCGCGGCAGCGGGGACGGCGCATGCGGCCGATGCTGCTCGCCCTGGCGGCCTTGACGATCATCCTGCCTGTGGGCCTCTTCCTGCTGGCCGATGGACTGACGGCCATCCTCGCGGCGGCTGCCTTGCTGGCAGTCGATGGCGTGCTGCTGATGATGTGGCGCCATCAGGAGGTCGACGGGAGCAGGGGCAGGGAGCATATTGCCCGGGAAATGCAGCGCTGGTCCGAGGAAACGATGGCGCTGTATATGCAGCTCTCAGGCGAGCAGCCGTATGGCGCCGCTGAGGCAGCTCCCTCGTATGCCGGGCGAGCTGCTCGTTCGCGCTCTCGCATGAGCGAGGCGGGCGATGCGGCATGGTCGATTGAAGCCGCCGCATCCGCTGTTGAGCAACTGGAGCTGGCGATAGAACGCTGGCAGTCGGAGGAGCAGGACTTGAGGCGGCTCGCCGATCGACTGAGCGAGCTGGACGAGCAGCTGGCGGATGTCAGCGAACGTCAGCAGGCAATAGCCGAAGAACAGGCGGCTTGCGGCCAGGCACTGGAAGCCGGGCTTGATCAGTGGCGATCCTGGCTGGCGGAGCGGGGGCTGCCGACACGGCTTGCGCCGGAGACGGCGCTGGAGCTGTTCTCGCTGGCAGAGCAGGCGAAGCAGACGTTCAGGCAGCGGGCGGCCGTTCGTCAGCGGATCACGGGATATGGGTCGCGGATCGCCGAGTTCGAGGAGCAGGTGGCGAGACTCTATGCCCGGTTGTCCGAACCGCTGCCGGACAGCCGTTCGGCGGTCGAACTGGTGCGGGAGCTGGCTGAGCTGGTCGCAAGGGATGCCGAGCAGGCTGAACGACAACAGGCGCTTGAGCGACAGTGGAACGAATGGCGGGAGGAGCTGGAGCGCACGGCCGATCGGATCCGCCAGACGGAAGCTCTTATCTCCGGGCTGTGGCAGGAAGCCGGCGCGAGGGATGAGGCGGAGTTTCGTCAGCTGGCGGCGCAGGAGGAGCGGCGTCAGCAATTGCAGCAGTCGGTCAAGCAGGCGATCTCCCGTCTGGAATGGCTGGTGTCGCCGGAGAAGCTGGATGAGCTGATGCACAGCCTCCGAACCATGGGCGGCTCCGAGCTGGAGGCCGAGCACGCGAATGTGGGAGCAAACATCGCGCGTCTCAGAAGCCGGATCGAGGAACTCCGCGATCAGAGAGCGAAGCTGGAGCTGGAATTGGACAGGCTCAGGGAAGGGACGGAGCATGCGGAGCTGGAGCAGCGCAGGGAAGAACTGCTCGCCGAGCTGAACCGCCATGTTGCCGAATATTCGGTCTATGCGATGGCGAGCGGCCTCGTCAGGCGAACGCGGACGATCTATGAGCGGGAGCGACAGCCGAAGGTGCTTCGGCAGGCGTCGCACCATATGGCCGTCATCACCGGCGGCAGGTATGTGCGTGTGCTTGCGCCGTTCGGCGAGCGGAGGCTGATCGTGGAGCGCCATGACGGACTTCAGCTGGATACCGCCCGCCTGAGCAGGGGAACCGCCGAGCAACTGTATCTGGCCATGCGCTTCGCGCTGGTGGAGTCGCATGACAGCGGCCATGAGGCTTTGCCGCTTGTGCTCGACGACATCCTGGTGAATTTCGACGAGGAAAGGGCGGCGCGTTGCCTTGAATGCCTCGCGCAGATCAGCCAGCACCGCCAGGTGTTGATGTTCACCTGCCATGACTACATGCGAGACATGGTCAGCAGCCTGCTTCCGCAAGCGCAATTGATCGGGCTTAAGGGATAAGGCGTAGCAGGCGGGTCGTCAGGTCAGGTCATCTGGCATCCCGACCCGCAGGCTGCTTCACGAACATCATCGCCAGCCAGAGCAGGCTGATCAGGCCGAACAGCGGATACAGCACGGAGAGCAACCGGCTGAACCCGATCTGGCTGATGAAGTAGCAGGCGATCAGGATGAGGGCGATGGTGAGGAGCAGGTTCCAGCCCGTATGCTGTCTGATCTGCAGGGTAAGCCCATAAACATCGGACAGCATCGTGGTGAAGATCTCGGCGAAGATGACGAACATCACGAGCATCTGGATCGTGCTTCCGAGCACCGCCACCGTGTGGCCCATCGGGATCTCGAAGTGCAGGATGCCGGGCATATGGGCAGAGAGGGCGAAGTGGCCGGCCAGCAACATGAAGCCGATGCCGCTGCCGCCGATCATCCCTCCCCAGTACAGGACGGAACGGTCACGGATGCTGGAGCCGAGCGGCACGAGAACGGCCTGCGCATTGGCGAGATTGCCCGCGACGTAGAGGAAGGCGTAGACGACCATCTTCAGCGGAGACTCCGCGCTGGCCAGGCTCAGCCAGCTGCCGGCCGTCGGCTGGGCCGAAGTGACGACGATGATGATCACCGTATAGACGAGCATGATGGGGACGACCAGCGAGTTCACCGCCATGATCGAGGAGATGCCTCTCGACAGGAGGAGCAGGATGGCGATCATCGTCAGGGTCAGTCCCAGATTGTAGGAAAGTCCGAATTGCTCATGAAAAACAGAACCTGCTCCGGCAAGCATCACGGCGCTTACACTGAACAGGTTCAACATGGAGAGCAGGCTGATCCAGTGACCCGCCCGATCGCCGAACAGATATCGGTTCAGATCTTCATACGAGGCAGCGCCGATATCCGAGGACATGAGCATGATCTTCGTGCCCAGCCAGCTCATGAGCAGGGTGGTCAGCACGATGGTCAGCGCGGCGAGATTGCCGAATCTTGTGAAAAACTGCAGGATCTCCTGTCCGGTTGCGAAACCTGCGCCAACCACCGTGCCCATATAGGTAAATGCGACTTGCAGCGTCTGCATGATCTTCTTCAAGATGGCAAGCTCCTTCCCGCATGACTTGCACCGGGCCGAACTCCCGTTGCCGGGCCTGGCCGCACAGCCGTATAGTACAAGTTATGATCGGGAACGCTTATCCATGACTTTCAGGTTCGGTCATGATTCTTTTATTCGTCGGAAGCAAACAGCTTGATCGAGACGATCGTTCCTGTCGTCTGGTCGATGTCCAGCTTGAGCACGGATCCATCCCGTTCGTACATCAGGACGGAACTGGTCAGCTGATCCGGCTCACCGAGCTTCTCCAGCGCATCATCCAGCGAACTGCCGATCGTGATGCCGCCGAGGCCGGGATTGATCTCTGCGGAGTACACATCGATGAAGTGAATTTGCTTCTGTTCATTATAGCCGACCATGAATCCCGGATAGCTGTGTACGACGATCACGTCCGAACCGTCGACCATCGTGAATTGCTCGGTGGCCCTGCCATATTCGTCCGCAACAGCATCCATCGGGTCGTGAATCCGGAGTCCCAGCAGCCTGAGCAAGGAAGATTCAGGAGATGACTGTTCTTCATCCGGGCCGTTTCCTGACATCTGCACAGCCTGATCATCGTTCAGTTGGTTTGCCGAACCAGCCTGCAGCACGTTGTCCGCAGGTTCAATGTCAGAATATGCAACGTCCCTCTCGTTGTCGCTTTGACATGCCGCCAGAAGCGGTATTAATATTAGGAGAGAATAAACGGACGACAAACGCAGCTGATGACCTGACATATATGCATCTTTCCTTTCTCGCGCGCTTAGGTCTGCTGTCTGTGAACGATTGCCGCACGTTATAGCAGCCATTTACGATCATACTCCATTTGCTTTAGCGTTCCAAAGACTGATTTGGAGCAATCAGGGCGACTTATGGCGAGAAACGGTCAATTTTGACATAACGTTGCGCATTCTCATGTCGGCAATCAATCTTTTGAAAATTCTCGTCATTTCATGAAAATGCACACAGGGGGCGGACTATGGACTTATTGAAACAAGCGATTCTGGAGAAGGCGAAGGTCATTAATTCGACGATTCTCAACCTCGATCAGGTGTTGAACCATCAGGTGGATCCGCAGCTCATGATGAAGGTGGGCGAAGAGTTCGCGCGGCGATATCAGGATGCGGGCGTGACGAAGATCCTGACCATCGAGTCATCGGGCATCTCGGCAGCCTTCGCTGCGGCCTATCATCTCGGCATCCCCTTCGTCTTTGCGAGGCGGAAGAAGACGCTGATCACCGATGCGGATTCGTACTGCGAGCGCGTCCCCTCCTTCACCAAAGGCATCATGACAGACATCGTGCTGCCGAAGGTGCTGCTCTCCGCGGACGATACGGTGCTGCTCATCGATGACATCATCGCCAACGGCGATGCGGCCAAAGGCATGATGCGCATCGTCGAGCAATCCGGGGCGAAGCTTGCGGGCTGGGGCATCGTGATCGAGAAGTGCTTCCAGCGCGGCGCGGATGAGATACGCGAGACCGGCGTGCGCGTCGAGTCGCTCGTGCAGATCAAGTCGCTGGAAGGCGGAACCGTCCATTTTGAATGATGGCATATTTTCAAGTCGTTTCCGGCTTTCATCCTCCTTTATTATCCTTTATAATAAAAAGGTGAAGCCAGGGAGGAGGGTGTAGAATGGAGAACGATCGTCATGTGCTTGATCATTTGGAACGAAAGTTGCTCGAAGCGAAGACGCATTTCGAGAGAGCCCTCGACTGCAAACATACCGAGTTTGACGACTTGTACCCCTATATGATTGAGCATCCGCAGTTTTTCTGGTATAAGAGATACGTAGCCTGGTCGGAATTGCTCACGATGGTGAAGATATGCGATGAGCTGTCGATCGACTGGCAGAAGCAATTCACGCCGAACCAGGTCGAATATGTGACCAGCCGCGTCATGTCCAGCAAGGTTCTGGATCATTGGTACCATGACTCGAAGGAACATGTCAGCTGATTCACTGCAGGATATCCATAATATGAGGCGTCTCCAGAGACATGATCCCATGATCCTGGCAGACGCCTTTTTTGCTCCTTATCCCCGTTTATGATGCTGTAACTTCTGAAGGAAAGCGAGGCCGAGGATCGTGATTTCCGATGAACAACTGGAATCGCTCAGACAGAGCGGAGCGAAGGTGAGAGTCATACGCGACGCCAATCCCGAGAACGACGTCAGGGGATATGTCGTCGCCTGGGATGACAGGGAAGTGCTCATCCGCAGGCCGAATCGGCGCGTGATCAAGCTTTCTCGTGAATATACCTTTGAGTCGATCGATTGAATGGCTCGGTTAACCAGCCCAATGCAAAACGGGGCGCCAGAGGTCAGTTTTCTTGCTGATCCGATGGCGCCCCGTTTTCTATTTCATCAACGATCAGGTTCCCGAACGCTGTTCTTTCGCCTCATTCGTGCTGGCAAGCTCCCTTTCAGGAAGCGCATCCACGGCGGCATTCTCATTGCCCCATTTGCGCTTGTAGGCGTAATGGTAGCTCGCGAGCAAGAGCCAGATCAAGAGGATCGTGAAGACGACCGTAAACACCATGATCCCGTTCATGGCAAGCCCTCCTTGTCTTGTTCTCTTACCTATCATAGCCTATGCTCCTGGTTTGCGCCATACCGCGTCATGAGATGTTGCAAAATTGTCGGAAATCGGACGGAATCCCCAAGAAGCCTGTTGACAGTTATATTGTGTTAGTGTACTATACAATTAGAACACTAATACATTACGAAAGTGAAATGATTTTTTATCAAGGAGGACGTGGAACATGACAGCATGGATGAAGGTATGGATGAAGGAAATGAGGCTTGGCAGGAAATTTATGTACGGCGTACTGATCCTGATGGCGATCCTGGCAGCTGTTTCCATCGGTTTGGGGATTAGCTACCCTCACGGCGTCGTCAGCCTGGTGTACGGTTCCGGGACGCTTATGATCCTCTTCTATCTGATGGCCTACCTGATCGTCAGCTTCTCCAATGAGAAGAACAGCTATTCGATCTGGATGCAGACGCCGCTTCCCGGTTGGAGCCTGATCGCGGCGAAGGTGCTGGCGGGCGTCGTGTCGATGCTCATCACGTTGGTTGCCGCATGCTTGCTGTTCCTGGCGATCGACGTGGTTGACGGAGAGCTTAATATATCCGGTATGCTCTCGGCTGAGTTGGATCTCATCCCGGAAAGTGAGCTTGCGGAGATTCGCATGGTTGACGTGCTTCTGAAGGACTTTGAGACGTACAAGTGGCATTTCGCGCTGGCGTTGATCCCGGCGTTCCTCTGCGGGGCATTGATCATCGGCGCGATCTATCTGATCTTCTACATGTCGAACCGGATGTTGCGTCGCCGGACAGGCAGATGGAGCGGACTGGCAGCGATTCTGGTGACGTTGTTCGCCATCTGGCTGCTGGATAAGCTGTTTGAATCTCCGATCCTGGACCTGTTCGATTGGGGTTCGTTCACGCTGGTTGACTTGCCGATTATGTTCGATGGAGACATGATCTTGCTTCAGACGTTGCCGGTTGGATACGTTGTGTTCAGCATTCTCATACTCGGACTCGTGGTATTCGTCTCCGGCTGGTTGTTGGACAGGAAAGTGGAGGTGCGATGATCCATGGGGGAGAAGTTTGACGCCAATCAACCGATCTACCTGCAGATCGTGCAGAAGGCGATCCGTCAGATCGTGCGCGGGGACCTGAAGCCCGGCGACAAGCTGAAGTCAGTGCGCGAGATGGCGGTGGAGTACGGTGTGAATCCAAATACGGTGCAAAGGGTGAACAGTGAATTGGAACGGATGGGCATTATCGAGGCCAGACGAGGCCAGGGGATGTTCGTGACGGATGATGAAGAGCGTTTGACGATGCTGCGAACGGAGCTGATGGATGGGCAGATCACGCAGTTTGTCAGGGATATGCGGGAGACCGGCTTCAGCGATGAGGAGATCGTCGAAGGCGTGAAGCGCTATCTGGGACTGGAGCAGCATTGAGCCCGGGTTGTTTGGATAAGTAATGAGAATAAGGAACAGGGAGGAAACTGGCAATGGATAGGCCAATCGTGCAATTTCAGGATGTGAGCAAGAGGTATCCCGGTACGGAAGCGTTGAAACATGCAACGTTCGATCTGCCGCGGGGGAAGATCATCGGCATCATCGGACCTAACGGCAGCGGCAAGTCGACCTCGCTGAAGCTGATGGCCGGACTCCTGCAGCCGGATAGCGGCACGGTGCTCGTGGACGGAGAGAAGGTGAGCAGGCTGGTCGCCCGCAAGGTGGCGTTCCTGCATGAGACGGATCAGCTGTACGGGTTCTACAGGATCGGAGAGATGATCGACTATTTCAGCAGCATATACGATGACTTCGACACGGGGAAGGCCCGGGAGATGCTGCAATTCCTGCAGCTTGATCCGGCGCTGAAGATCGGCAGTCTGTCGAAGGGCAACCGGATGCGCGTCAAGCTCGTGCTTGTCCTGTCGCGCAATGCGCCGCTGCTGCTGCTCGATGAGCCGCTCTCGGGGCTTGATCCGATGGTGCGGGAGTCGATCATCAAGGGACTGATCTCCTTCCTCGATATGGAGCGGCAGACCGTGGTGCTGACGACGCACGAGGTCGAGGAGGTGGAGCCGCTGCTTGACGTCGTGGCGGCGCTGAAGGACGGCACCGTATTCAAGGTGGAGGAGGCTGACGTGATCCGCAGCGAGTACGGACTCAGCCTGATCGACTGGATGAAGCAGGTGTACGCACATACCCGCTGATGGGCTCAAGAGAGGTCGGAGGCGTTCGACTGGATGAAGCAGGTGTACGCACATACCCGCTGATGGGCTCAAGAGAGGTAGGAGGCGTTCGATTGGATGAAGCGGGGTGCGAGCCTATCCGCCGATGGGCTCAAGAGAGGTCGGAGGCGTTCGACTGGATGAAGCGGGGTGCGAGCCTATCCGCTGATGGGCTCAAGAGAGGTCGGAGGCGTTCAACTGGATGAAGCGGGGGACACGCCTTTCCGCTTGATGAGGCTCAAGCGAGTTTGTAGGCGCCGGCGTGAATGAACCTTGTTCTCTTCGGAGATACTGAAGATAGCCATGCAGTTCGAAGAGGAAGTGTCGGAGGATGAAGAAATCGATCATGCAAGATCTGGCGAAGCTCGCCGCAGAGAGGCTGATCTACACGCTGGAGACGCCGCGCGAGGTGAGGCGTGAGCAGCGGGCTCAGCGACGCCTGCAGCGGGAGCCGTGGACGATGAGATATTTCGGGATGTTGCCGCTGTCTCTGCACGTCTGGTGGTCCGGCCGGAGGAACCGTCGGGTCAAGAACGAAGAGGTACAGGAAGTCAGCATAGACTGACGGATGGATTTTAACGGAATGTCGAATCGTTATTAGCGGTTCTTCCAATGAAGTTAAAAAATGAACTTCAACGCCTTTTCAAAAACGTTGATATGACCAAAGAAGTAAAAAATTTAACTTTATTGTCCGAATTGGCGGTCGAAAAACCGGGATTCTAGTTATATTTTTAACTACATCCAGTAAAACATACGCTTGCAGCCTGGCATGAAGTTAAAAAATGAACTTCATTTGTTCGCAACGATGGCGAAAGGGTTGACCCTGCGATAAATGACGGAAAACCTGTGTTGGCTTTCCGTCATTTTTCATTTGAGGGACTTTTGACGAAAACTCCGCGTTGGCAGGTTCAGTCCTGTTCAAGGTAGATGCGGCCGTAGCGCACGGCATCGATCAGCGGAACATAGCGGAGTCCTTCGCTGTAGATGAGCAGATACGCCTCCGCCTTTTCCCATCTCGCATAGCCGATGATCGGGTAAGGCAGCAGCACGAGGTCGTCATACAGCTCCACGGTGAGCGTGAGTCTCTGCTTGTGGCGCAGCGGTTCGATCACATCATCGATCGTGGTCACACGGATCGGATCTTCCACGATCCACCCGAGATCTTCATAGGGGTCAAATCTCGGCAGCTGCATCTTGTCCTCCAGCTCGGTAAGCATGGTAGGGACGTATTTGATCTCGTCATTGGATCTGCCTGCGGGGTCTTTGGTCAACGGGTATTGCTCGCCGGTGAAGGCATCGAAATAGGCCGTCAGCCTGCGCTCCTCATCCCGCACCTTCCAGTAAGCGGCGAACGGGTACAGGTAATGGCGCTGGATGACAAGCGGCAAATGCCCAGGGTCAGCCTGGGTTGGTGTGGATTCGGTCGCGCCCGGATGGGCGAGCATCGCGCTGAGCTGGTCGACGGTGACCTGGGATTCGATCAACCCAATCTGCACGAGGCTCGCCCGCAGCGTCTCCAGATGGAAGATCGGCTGTTCTCCTACGCCGTACTCCGCCAGACGGAAGCCTCCGTCTTCAAGCGCGTGGATGATCAGATATCCGATCGGCGTCTGTTGGTCCAGCACATGCACGAGCCAGCCGTGCGTGCCTGGTCCGAGCGGCTCGATGTGGAAGGTCGCCTCCTGCCAGGGCACGAGCTTGTGTTCTTCGGCGATGATGCGTATCCACATGGCAACCGTCTCGTGCAGGTCCGCCTTCGGATCGGTTTCCTGCAGCGTCAGATCCGGTTTGGTCTCGACCGCTTCCGGATCAGCTGTCTGCGGCAGCGTGGCGGCGTAGGGTCTGGATGAGGACATCAGGAGCAGCAACAATACAGCAGCGATGGTCAGGAGCAGCTTGCGCAGCTTCATGGTTTGTATGGCTCACTTCCTTTCATTTGTCCGTCGAATGCTTTCATTCACCAGGAACAGGATGAACCGGACCGGGCCTCTCCGAGGATGGATGCATGTGGCGAGTTCTTGTTGTTGATGCGCTACCCCAGTCGTGGTCATGTCCAGTGGCTCACTTCCATCCATCCGTGATGGACAGGCTGTACGCAGCTCCGGCAGTGGCGCTGTTACCGACCGTCCGGAGTTGGACAAGCTGGTAATGCCTATCGTATACCGTTTGCTCCGAGAAGGCTGTTAGAACGTGTCAGCGACCGCTTATTTTTTTCTGGCATGATATGCCACTCTTACATTCGATTCGCCAAGTTTCTGCGGGTACCCGGGGGACTGAGCAGATGGAAGACGCCGCAGCCTGTGGCGGAGACGATGATGCGCGGCTTGTACTGCCAGGCGATCTCCTCCTGTCTGGCGCGGTATTCCTGCTCGATCGTCGATTTTTCTTGGTCGTCTTTCGAATTTTGTATCATTTCCTGATAGTAGTGTTCGATTCGATGCAGTTCGTCAGCCATGCGCTCCTCCGCTTGCCTGGCCCAGCTGTGCTCCTGGGATCTCACGTAACGCTCCACGTATTGCTCCAGCTCTGCGACAGCGCGCTGCAGGCTGATCATCTCGCTGATGTGCGTGTGCGCGGGCAGCTTCGGGGAGAGCGGGCGATGCTTCACCGCCTCATGGAAGCCGTTCACGATCTCGCCGGTCGACAGGCAGATGGCGAGGGAGTGCAGCTCGTCGCGCTTGACGTCGCAGGTGTATTCGATCTTGTAGTTGACATTCAGATACGACAGGTAACGGAGCGACTGTCCGGGAAGCACGGACTGGTTGTCGGGCTGCTCGTACAGGTGAACGTATTTGCCTTTGAGTTTGGCGGAGGAGAAGATCTGGTTCAGGCGGCCGCTGCCGAAGGTGACAGGTTCCTGGCGAACCCGGTTATGTCCTGCTCCAGGTGAGAATCCGAAGTAACGCGCGAGAATCGACGTTTGTCCCGCCTGCTGTCCGATCGCATCCGCCGCGCTGTTGCCGCCAGATGCATGGCCAGGTGAAGGCGATGGTCGGCCGGGCGATCTTGCCGGGGGCTTGCGCTGTTCCTGCAAACGCTCGAACTGCTCCTGATCGAACACGAAGGTGATCGACATCGTCTCCGGCTCAGCGCCGGTACGCTCGACGAAGCTCCAGTAATATGGCCGGTTCATGAGCGCCTTGTCCGCTTCAGGCGACAGCTTGACCGTGATATAGGCGGGATGGTGCTCCAGCACCTGGCTGCCGGTTGCCTCCAGATAGCGGGAAACGTAGTCCCGGATTTGATCGGTATTCATCTCTGCATCAAGCCTCCGGTTGGAGCGATGGTGGTATGGGTGCCCTCTGCCCGACTGCAGGCATCGCGGCAGGAGGGATGACCGTTAGCTCACCGTTCGTGGGAATCGTCCCCGCAGGTATGCCGCTTGCCTGGCGGTCGCCAGCGATTTGTTGCCTGGTTCGGGCGTAGGTGTCGCCGATGCGCGCGATGCTGCGGCGCAGTTCGTCCTCGTTGCGCGCTTCGAGCATCACCTTGTACAGATCCTGCTCGAGGGAGGACGATTGCTCCATGCGCTCGAGGATTTCATCCAGCTCGCCGATGACGAGCTCGAACATATTGATTTTCTCGTGCAGGAGGTTGACGATATGTTCCTCGATCGTGCCGAGGGTGGACAGGTTATAGATGCTCACATCATGCTCCTGGCCCAGGCGATGGATGCGGCCGATGCGTTGCTCGACGCGCATCGGATTCCAGGGCAGGTCGAAATTGATGATGCGGTTGCAGAACTGGAGGTTGATTCCTTCACCGCCGGCTTCGGTGGCCACGAGGATCTGCGCGCGGCCGCGGAACAGGTCCATCATCCAGTCCTTCTTGCCGCGGTTCATGCCCCCGCGGTAGGGCACCGCGATCAGGTTGTGCTGTTTGAAGAAATGCAGCAGGTACTCCTGCGTCGCCCGGTATTCGGTGAAGACGATCACCTTGTCGTCGATTTCGCGGATCAGCTCCATCGTCTTCTCCGCTTTCGTATTCGCCTTGATCTGCTTGATCTTGTTCACCAGTTCCCAGATTTTCGGGCGGAGCGGCGAATCCTCCGCTGTCTTCTTGAACAGATTGACGAGGGTGAGGAAGACGGCATCCCGGCTGGAGCAAACCTCACGCTGCAGGGTGACCAGCGACAGGATGCTGCTCAGATCGCCTCCCGCCTCCTCATACCGTCCGCGCACGAAATCGGTGACGCTGTCGTACAGCTCCTGCTCTTCCGGCGACAGGCGAAGCGGGATATTCTTGACGTGACGCTTCGTGAAGCTGACATTGCCATCGGCGCGGCGATTGCGGATCATTACCTTGGACAGTTCCTGCTGCAACAGTTTCTCGTTCTTCGGCACGCGTTTGTCCACGACGTAGGTCTCGTTGAAGCTGGATTGCCCTCCCAGCTGACCAGGCTTGAGCAGGGTGATCAGGTTGAACAGCTCGCCGAGGTCGTTTTGCACGGGTGTCGCCGTCAGCAGCAGGCAGTATTTCTTGCGGATGGCGGCCACGAACTGGTAGTTGGCGGTTTTTTTGTTTTTCAGCTTGTGCGCTTCGTCGATGATGAGCATGTCGTAGTCGAGGTTCAGCACGATGTCGCGATGCGGTTCGCGCTTCGCCGTATCGATCGAGGCGACGACGACATCGTATTGCTGCCACATGTATTCCTTCCTCTGCGCCACCGCGGGGATGCCGAACTTCTGATTGAGCTCCCGGACCCATTGCAGGACGAGAGACGCCGGCACGAGGATGAGCACGCGGCGGACAAGGCCGCGAATCATGTATTCTTTCAGGATAAGCCCGGCTTCGATCGTCTTGCCCAGGCCCACCTCATCCGCGAGGATGGCGCGTCCGCGCATCTCGGAGATCACCTTGCGCGCTGTCTCGAGCTGGTGAGGGAGCGGCGTGAACTGCGACAGATGGGACAGGCATTGCAGGTCGTCGAAGTTGCGGATCGCCTGCACCTGCTCTGCCTCATACGCCAGGCGATAGAATGCCCACCGGTCCCACGGGCCGTTCTGCTCGAGGCGCGACGAAAGTTCATCCATCCAGTCGCGGTTGAAACAGATTTGCAGATGGTCGTTGATGTTGCGTATGTGAGGCGGCAAGACCGCTTTCGTCATCATCCAGGTCCTCCTTATATGATCAGGCGCTAATAGTATTAACGGAATAGAAGCAATTCATAAGTGCGGAGCGATCGTGCGGATCGTCAGAGTCGGCATGCGCCATTTCGCATCAGCATGGGAGGTGTGAGAGACGAAAAATCGTGTCTCGGGTTGGGGGCAACCGTCCTGGGAGGTGTGAGAGACGAAAAATCGTGTCTCGGGGTGAGTGCGACCTTCTGCTGTTGTGCTTTATGCAGAAATATCTGCTTGCAGGCATGCCTCGCGCGAGAAATACAAGCCGATGAAACGGACGATCTTTGGGTCCTGGTCTTCATTTGATATATAATAGGGAAGATCAAGTGAGGAGAAAGAGAGTGATACATCATGATCACATGGCGCTACATCCGTTCCGGGGCGATGGACCCTGCCTGGAACATGGCGATAGATGAAGCAATCATGAACGCGGTGGCTGAAGGGGAAGCTCCGCCGACCCTTCGTTTCTACGGGTGGAAGCCTGCAACGCTGTCGATCGGCTATTTCCAGAAGGCGGAGGATGAGGTGGATCTCGCGGCGGTGGAGGCCAGAGGCATCGGTTTCGTGCGGCGTCCGACCGGAGGACGGGCTGTGCTGCACGATCGGGAACTGACATACAGCATGATCCTTCCCGAGTCCTATCCGGATATGCCGAAGTCTGTTACCGAGTCCTATCGCATCCTGAGCACGGGCCTGCTGTATGGCTTCAGGAGACTCGGCTTGCAGGCGGACATGGTGACGCTGGCTGATGAGGCGGACAGGGCCAGGTATGCAACGATGGGCTCCGCCGCCTGCTTCGACTCACCGTCCTGGTACGAGCTTGTCGTCGAAGGGCGCAAGGTAGCCGGCAGCGCGCAGCTCAGGCAGAAAGGCGTTATCCTGCAGCATGGATCGGTCCTGCTCGATATGGATGTGGATGAACTGTTCGCATTGCTGTACTATCCGAATGAGCGGCTGCGCGAGCGTCTGAAGCGATCGTTCCGGGAGAAGGCGGTCGCGATCAATGACATCAAGCGTCAGTTGGGACAGCCGCCTGTGACGCTTGAAGATACGGAGGCAGCCTTCGAACAGGGCATCCCGGAAGGACTTGGCATCGAGCTTCAACCGGGCGAGCTGACCGAGCGCGAGCTGGCTGATGCGGAACAACTCGTCAAGGAGAAATACGGGAATCGGGCGTGGAATCTGAAACGGTGATACGGGGCCAATTAGAGGACGCTTCTGAGTGGCGGCAAGATCGGATCTCGGGCGGTCGTGATCGCTGATGAGGTGCGTGGCAGGCGACAACGTCGATTCACGGGGCGTCATGATTGCCGATCAGACACAAGAGGCGGTTACGTCGGAACGGTACGGCCGGAATCGCCGATGAGCTCAGAGAGGCGGCATCGCCGTCTCTCGGCCATCGCGAACACCGCACGCTGCAGCACGGCTTCTGTACAACTGCCGCACATTGGCGCACATTCACAACACAACCGCCTTACCTCTGAATCTGCCCACATGAGGTGAACGCGCGTCGGGAGCAGCGCACGGCAGTGACTGCCGTTCACAGCGCGCGTATCGTCCGCTCGAACGCCTCCTGCAGCCGAAGCGTGATCTCGCCGGGCTTGCCGCTGCCGACCTTCCTTCCGTCGATCTCGACGACCGGCGTGATCTCCGCGGTCGTGCTGGTGATGAACGCTTCGTCAGCTTCGGCCATTTCGCTGAGCGTGAACGCCTCCTCCGCGACGGGGATCGCCAGCTCGCTCGCCAGCCGCAGCACGACCAGCCTGGTGATGCCGTGCAGGATCCACTGATTCGCAGGATGCGTGCGGAGGACGCCGTCCTTGACGATCATCACGTTCGATGAACTGCACTCGGTCACCCTGCCATTCCGATGAAAGATCACTTCACCCGCACCGCGCTGTGTGGCCTGACTGCGGGCCAGGGTGTTCGGCAGCAGATTGAGCGTCTTCAGGTCACAGCGGTGCCAGCGAATATCCTCTGCGGTTACGGCTGTAATGCCGCTCCGAATCGCTTCCAGCGGCCTCTCCATCGGTGAGCAGCAGGCATACAGCACCGGCTTCAGTCCTTCGGGGATCACATGAGCGCGCGGCGCGACACCTCTCGTGATCTGAAGGTATAGGATGCCTTCCCGGACGTCTGACCGCTGCAGCAATTCCTGAAGCCGATTCAGAAGCGCATCTGGCGCACAAGGCAGCTCGATCATGACGCCCTGCGTGCTGCGAACCAGTCTCTGCATGTGCGCTTCGGCCTCATACAGCTTGCCGTTATAGATGCGAAACACCTCATAGATCCCGTCGCCAAACACATAACCTCTATCGTCAGGTGAGATGCTCACCTCTTGCTTCGATATGATGCGATCCTGGAACAGAACCGGTCGGTCCATTACACCACACTCCCCGACATGGACAGTAATATTCATAAGATAGCAAACGTTCGGACTTTGTGTAAAGCGCACAGCTGACAGGTTAATTTTCCCACTCCCGGCTTTCTTGACTATCCGTATCACACGGGATAGAATTATCTTCTCATTCGATAGTCCCAAAAAACGATGGTTAAAAAATCGAATAATGTCGAAATGTAAAATTTGGCACGAATCATCAAAAATCGAGATATTAAGAGAAAAACGGAGATAATAGAATGTAACGGAGGGTTGTGATGTGAATTTAAACATCGGACAACTAGCATCACAATATATAGTGGTGTAAAATGATACTCACATACAACATCTTGTTGTTGCTACATACGATATCTTGCACCTGGCGCAAAGAATGAACGAGACAGGCGAAAATTGCTTTTTTCGGGCGAAAATCGCCGTTTTTCATTTTTTGTGCGCATGTTTGTGCGGTTTGATCGAATACCTTACTTGTTGGGGAGGAAGTTGTGAGTGGCTGGATTGCAAACGAAAAGCACGTTAACGGGACTAAGTGAGAAAATCTTTCTGGATCGCTATGCGCTCAAGGATGCGGACACCAACAATACCAAGGTGGGTGATGTTGTACTCGTCCTGACCAAGGACGATCCGAAGTTCCCGACCAAGGAAGTCGGCGAGGTGATCGAACGCAATGGCCGCTCGGTCAAGGTGAAGACCCGCAGCGAGAAGATCGTGGAAGCTGACATTGATCAACTGACTCTCACCATCGAGAAGACTCCGGAGGAAATGTGGGATCGTCTGGCGAAGGCCATCGCGAAGGTAGAGCCGACTCCAGAGAAGCAGAAGGAATGGACGGAGAAGTTCCGCTACATCCTCGATGACTGGAAGCTCGTGCCTGGCGGACGGATCGCGGCCGGCGCCGGAGCAAGCGATGAACTGACGCTATTCAACTGTTATGTCATCCCGTCCCCGAAGGATTCCCGTCGCGGCATCCTCGAGACGTTGATGGAGATGACGGAGATCATGGCCCGCGGTGGCGGCGTGGGCATCAACCTGTCCTCGCTTCGCCCGCGCAGAGCGATCGTCAAGGGCGTGAACGGCTCCTCCAGCGGCGCGGTGTCCTGGGGCGGCATCTACAGCTATGCGACCGGTCTCATCGAACAGGGCGGCAGCCGCAGAGGCGCGTTGATGCTGATGATCAACGACTGGCATCCGGATCTGCTCGACTTCATCACCGTCAAGACGAAGATGGGACTGATCACGAATGCGAATCTGTCCGTTTGCATCAGCAACGCGTTCATGAAGGCTGTCAAGGAAGACCTGGACTGGGATCTTTACTTCCCGGATACGACTGACCCGGATTATGACGAGCTGTGGGACGGCAACATGGACAAGTGGAAGCAGCTCGGCAAGCCGGTGAAGCATTACAAAACGCTCAAGGCACGCGATATCTGGCACACGATCATCGAATCGGCTTGGAAATCGGCCGAGCCAGGCGTCGTGTTCATGGAATATTACAATCAGATGTCGAATAGCTGGTATTTCAATCCGATCATCTGCACCAATCCGTGCGGTGAGCAGGGTCTGCCGGCCTGGGGCGTGTGCAACCTGTCGGCGATCAACCTCTCGAAGTTCTATGACGAAGCCAATCATGACGTGGATTGGGAAGAACTGAAGAAGGTCGTTCGGTATTCCGTCCGCTTCCTCGACAACGTCATCGATGCAACGCCGTATCACTTCGAACAGAACCGGGAGAATCAGCAGGCGGAGCGCCGCGTCGGTCTCGGCACGATGGGCCTTGCCGAGCTGATGATCAAGCTGCGCATCCGTTACGGCTCGCCTGAGTCGCTGGAATTCCTCGACAAGCTGTACGGCTTCATCGCGCGCGAAGCGTATCTGTCCTCCTCGGACATCGCTGCGGAGAAGGGTTCGTTCAAGTATTTCGATGCCGAGCAGTTCCTGCAGAGCGGATTTATGAAGAATATGGTTTCGGTGTTCCCGGAGGTCGGCGAAGCGATCCGCGCCAAAGGCATGCGCAACGTCACCGTGATCACGCAGGCTCCGACGGGCAGCACCGGCACGATGGTCGATACGTCGACGGGCATCGAGCCATACTTCGCCTTCGAATACTATCGTCAGAGCCGTCTCGGCCTCGACAAGCAATACGTGCCGATCGCCAAGCGTTGGCTCGATGAGCATCCGGGTGAACCGCTGCCGGATTACTTCGTCACGTCGATGGATCTGACTGCGGAAGACCATATCCGCGTGCAGGCCGCGATCCAGCGCTGGGTGGACAGCTCGATCTCGAAGACGGCCAATGCGCCGCATGATTTCACGATCGAAGACACGAAGAAGCTCTATGAGCTGGCCTTCGATCTGGGCTGCAAGGGCGTGACGATCTATCGCGACGGCAGCCGTGACACCCAGGTATTGTCGACAGATGTCAAGGATGACAAGAAAGAGGCGGCTGCGGAAGAGAAGGCGCCTGCCGCCAAGTCCGACAGCGTCACGGCTGCGGAAGCCGAAGCGTTCGCTGGCGTGACCCAGACGATCGCGTCCAAGGCTGGCGGCGTACAGGAGAAGCCGGCAACGAACGGCAACGGCCAGTACCTGAAGCGTCCGCAGATTCTGCGCGGTTCCACCTACAAGTTCAACACGCCGTTCGGCATGGCATACATCACCGTCAACGACTACAACGGTCAACCGGTGGAAGTCTTCCTGAACGTGGGCAAGGCAGGTTCTGACGTGTTCGCCATGTCCGAGGCGCTCGGCCGCGTCTGCTCCCTGTTCCTGCGTTACGGTGACCATGGGGAGAAGGCTCGCCTGCTGATCAAGCACCTGAAGGGCATCGGCGGATCCGGCGCAACCGGCTTCGGTCCGAATCGCGTCGAGTCGATCGCCGATGCGGTGGCGAAGGCATTGGAGCTCCATCTCGATCAGAAGGTGAACGGTCCGTATGTCACTGCGGCCGCGGAAACTCATGCTCCTGCAGCACAGGCTGCGGTGAAGGCGTATGATCCGAAGCAGCAGATCATCATGGGACAAGGCCTGGACCTCTGCCCATCCTGCGGCACGGCATCGCTCATCAGCATCGAAGGCTGCAAGACCTGCAGCAATTGCGGCTACAGCAAGTGCAGCTGAGGAATGGAATACGGACAAGCAACAAAGGCCAGACATCAAGGGATGTCTGGTCTTTATTGTTGCAGAGAGGTGAACGATCTGGCTCGTCATGACGTCAAGACAGGATGAGGATACAAGATCAATCTTGATACGAATGGAGTGTGATCCGGATGATGAACCGGGACCGGGCGATCGATCTCATCAGGCGTTATTTCAAGGCTTGGGTGGACATGGACTTTGACCTTTTTGCAGGGACGGTTCATGATGACGCCACCGTACGAGAAAATACCGGAGCCGTCATGGAAGGCAGGGAGCAGCTGCATCGTTGGTTTGCCTGGTGGACGCGAAGCAACAACGAAGTGGATTATTGGAACATTCATCACATCTTCTATGATGAGGAACAGCAGACGGCCTTCGTGGAATGGACGTTCAAGTGCCGATACGAAGGTCAGGAGTATGAATGGGACGGCTCCAGCGCGATCACGTTCAGAGACTCCCTGATCTATGAGATCAACGAATACGAAGCGAAAAAAGAGAAACATTATCCTTACAAGTAGAATGAGCAGGGAACTGTACATAGGTGCTGTCTGGATAGTCAGCATAGGACCTGCAGAAAGACGTTACGGCAGAAGGGACGGAAATGGGATTCCGTCCTTTTTGCTTTTCAGAATTGTTCGGGCAGCGTCTCGGATCTCGTGAAACTTGCTTGTCTGTGCGAAAGATATAACGGATAAATAACACGCATAATAATTAACAAAAACATTAATCAAATTCGTAATATCATGTCAATCCGGACCGCAACAAGAAGAGAATATGTAAATGTAAATCCGCATGTTTCAGATTAGATCGCAAGACAGTCTTGTTATTGACAATCTATTCACTCCAAGCTTATTATAAGTAATAAGATTGATAATTAAGTAATTATTATATTAATTATATTTTCGGATGTAATACACTCCAACAAAAGCCTGACATTCCTGACTACAGAACCGGTGCCTGCATCAGAGGCAAACGTCCCTTCCCCAAGTGAACAGCAGGATACGGTTGATTCATGCCGATTGCTCTGCGTTCAACATAGACCTTACCCCATAAACGGATGATTCGGAACAATACACGATCTGTTTTGTGAAGAAGCCTTTCAACTGTGCGTTTCTGCCTGGCTGGTCGCGGCAGATGAACTAAACCACACACGCTTCAGCTTCAGGCATTACAGCTATGCATCTGCGTTGATAACTGGCCGTGCGTGTCAGCCGACACTTTCCCTGACGGCCAGAGTGAGACAGAGCCCGTGATGGAGGTGATGCAACCGCCAAATATGAAAGCGATTTCTGCTGAGAGCGGCAGACAAGCCTGCATATCAGATGAGGATGAGGAGGCGAACTATGAACAGGACATGGCGCAAGCTGGCCATCCTGATGCTGACGTTCTGCCTGGTGTTCCCTGTATCAGCGCTGGCAAACGTCACGGGTGGCGAACTTCGAGACATCCGCGGGCATTGGGCTCAGGATGACATTCTCAGGATGTACACAAAGGGGCTCATCAATGGATATCCTGACGGAACCTTCCGTCCGGACCAGGCGATCAGCCGGATCGAAATGGTGATCCTGGTCAATCGCATCTTCCAATTCACGACCACGACCGATCTTCCTTTCACCGACATTGCCCAAACATACCAATACTATTCTGAAATTGCAAAGGCATATGCAAACGGTTACATCAAGGGTTATCCGGACAATTCCTTCCGCCCGAACCAGTCGATCACGCGTGAGGAAGCGGCGGTGATGCTGGCAGCGGCCTTTCAGCTGGAGCCTTCCGATGTGCCGGTGACCACCCTGACCGATGTGGAGTCGCTGGGCGATTGGAGCCGGGGATCCGTGCGCGCACTCGTTCATGTCGGCGTTCTGAAGGGTTATCCGGATGGCACCTTCCGCGCCAAACAGCCGATCTCCCGCGCCGAGACGGCGAAGCTGCTGGCCGAGATGTCCGGCGAGGTGCTGAACCAGCCGGGAATCTATGAAGGGCTGTACGCCCGCCATGCCGTCATCAATACATCGGGGGTTGTGCTGAAGAACAGCATCATCGAAGGCAACCTGTACCTGACGGAAGGCATCGGCGAAGGCGATGTGACGCTGGATCACGTGACGGTTCGCGGCAGCGTGCAGGTGGCTGGCGGCGGTGCCAACAGCGTGCATGTGATCGATTCGACGATCGCAAGCGTGGTGGTGGACAAGAAAAACGGCGTCGTCCGCATCGCCATCGAAGGCGACTCGAAGGTCGAGCAGGTCTTCGTCATCACGGGCGTCCGAATCGAGACAGACGTCAATGAACAAGGCGCCGTGATAGAACGAATCGTCCTGGACGAGCGGATGATCGAAGAGGCTGTCGTCGAGCTGTCGGGAGCATTTGGCACCGTGGAAGCCAGAGCGCTCACCGCGCCGGAGATCAGGCTGCTCAGAGGCGTCATCGGGCAGCTCGTGGCGGAGCAGAAGGTCAGGATTCATGTGGACGCTGAGGGTGAGATCAGCGACCTGATCATCCTGACGGAGGCCCCGATCGAGGTAACAGGAGAGGGTCAGGTCACGATCCATCCGGATTCGCAAGACTCCGTGGACACGGGGGCGCAGCAGTCTGACAACTTGCCTTCACCATGGACCGGTTGGCAGCCGCCATCGCAGCCTGAGCAACCGGAACAACCGGAGCAACCGGAGCAACCTCAAGACCCTACGCCGCCAGCCTTCGGGAACGTATCCGTTCATGACCCGTCCATCATCGTGGCGGATGGCAAATATTATGTGTTCGGCTCGCATATCGAGGCGGCCAGATCCGAGGATCTGATGCGCTGGACCCGTTTCACCAATGCTTATACGACGCCGGGCAATGCCCTGTTCGGCGATCTGGACGCCAATCTGGCCGAATCCTTCGCCTGGGCGGGCGCGTTTGACGCGGATACCCAGAACGGATATGCCGTCTGGGCGCCGGATGTCATCTGGGTGGAGGACTACGATAACGGCGACGGTACGACCGGCGCATACCTGATGTACTACAGCGTCAGCTCGACCTATATCAGGTCCGCCATCGGCATCGCCGCGTCGAAGACGATCGAGGGTCCGTACGAATACGTCGACACGATCATTTATTCCGGCTTCACGCAGAATGAAGCCTACGATGCGAACAGCAGCATCAACAAGCAGTGGAGCAATACGAATCTGCAGAAGCTGATCGATGATGGGGTCATCAGCGATGTCAGACCCGGCTGGTTCAACTCCAGCGGCGGATACAACAACAGCCTGTTCCCGAACGCGATCGACCCGACCCTGTTCCATGACAAGGACGGCAAGCTGTGGATGACGTATGGCTCCTGGTCAGGCGGCATCTTCCTGCTGGAGATCGACCCGAAGACCGGGCGTCCGATCTATCCTGGCGTCGACGGCCAGACCGAAGACGGCCGCATGATCGATCGCTACTTCGGCATCAAGATCGCCGGCGGATATGCGAAGTCCGGGGAAGGTCCGTATATCTTCTACGACCCGACGACCGACTACTATTATCTGTTCGTCACTTACGGGCGACTGGATGCCAACGGGGAATACAACATGCGTCTGTTCCGGTCCACGAAGCCGGAAGGTCCATATCTCGACGCATCCGGGCAGAATGCGGTGCTGCCGGGCAACGTCAGCAACGATCCTTACGGCAACAAGCTGATCGGACATTTCCTGGTCGAACGATTGCCCGGAGAGACAGGTCAGCTGGACAGCTGGGGCTATGTCTCGCCAGGTCATAACTCCGCCTATCTGGATCCGGACAGCGGCAAATACTACCTGATCTTCCACAGCCGATTCCCGTTCCGGGGCGAGGCGCATGAGGTGCGCGTCCATCAGATGTTCCTGAACGAGGACGACTGGCTCGTTGTATCGCCGTATCGCTACGCTGGCGAGGAGTTGAAGCCCGTGGCCGAAGCGGATATTGTCGGGGAATACCGTTATCTGAATCATGGCAAGGCCAATACGACCGTCATACAGTCCCCGGCCTACATCACGCTGCATGAGGATCATACGATCACCAGCAGTGCAACCGGCGAGCAGATCGGCACCTGGAGCAAGAAAGGCGATTACTACGCGGAGATCACCGTGAATGGCAAGCTGTTCAAGGGCGTCTTCGTCCGCGGCTGGGATCCGATCATGGAGCGCTTCGCGCTGACGTTCACCGCCCTTTCCCATGAAGGCGAGAACATCTGGGGTATGCGTTACGCTGACATCCTGGATGATGAGGATGTGATCCATGCGATCCTGGAAGATCTGGAGCTTGGCGATACGTCCAATCTTACCTGGGATCTTGAACTGCCCAAGATGGGTATGGGCGGCACGAAGATCGAATGGCAATCCTCGGACGAATCGGTCATCACCAAGGAGGGCAAGATCCACAGACCTGAGGCGGATCAGCCGCCGGCTGCCGCAACATTGACGGCGGTGGTTCAAAGGGGATCCAAAGTCGGCACCAAAGAATTCCATATCACCGTCAAGCCGAAGTTGCAGGCTGTTCTGAACGCCCGCTATACGTTTGACGGCGATCTCAGTGACGTCCAGGGCAACTTTGCTGCAGGCACCGTGACCGGGAATCTCATCCCCGCTGCTGGCGGGCAGATCACGTATGCGGACGGCGTGCTGAACCAGGCGGCGGTGTTCGACGGCAATTCCGGTATCAGGTTGCCTGACGGCCTCATCAAGGGCTACGAATATTCGGTGGCGCTGTGGCTCAAGCCTGAGCAGCTGACGATGCATACGACGTCGTTCTTCGGAGCAAGAGACCCCGACAACTGGGTCAGCCTGGTTCCGCACGGATGGCCGGGTACGGCCATCGTCTGGTCCGGCACCAACTGGTATGATGCGGTCTCCGATGTCACTCTGCCGATCGGCGAATGGACACATCTTGCTTTCACGGTATCCAACGGTGAAGTGCACCTGTATGTGAATGGCGAGTTGAAATTCAGCGGAACGAACTTCCCGCATATCTTCAGCACGGACAATGCCGTCTTCGCACTTGGCGTGAACTATTGGGATGCTCCGTTCAAAGGTCAGATGGATGACCTGAGAATCTATGATGGCGCCTTGACCGCCGCTGAAGTTCGGGACCTCATCGTCCAGCCGGAGGCAAAGGTGGAGAAAATCATCATCAGCACGACTGAAGTCGATGTGTATGTAGGCGAAGTTTACAAACCGGCATATGTGAACGTGTATCCGATCTATGCCGAAGATCGCAGCCTGGTCTGGAGCTCGTCTGACGATGCGGTCGCCGCGGTTGACCCTTCGACGGGCCATGTGCGTGGCGTCGCCGAAGGAACGGCAGTTATCACTGCGACCGCCAGGGATGGCAGTGGAGTGACTGCCAGCTATACCGTAATCGTCAAGGGCGAGATCGAACCTGTTGCGTACTATTCGTTTGACCAAACCCTTGAGGATGCGATCACAGGAGAGGAAGCCGCGATCACGGGCAACAGGCCGAACAATACCGGAGGCCATATCACCTTCTCTCCGGGAGTTCGGGGACAAGCGGCAGTGTTTGACGGTCAGTCCGGTCTCCTGCTGCGCGATGACCTGATCACCGGTTTTGAGTATACGGTGACCATGTCGGTGTATCTGGATTTTGACAACATGGGCAGCTATGTCTACTCACCCACCTTCTTCGGAGCGCGGTCATTGGAAAGCTGGATCAGCTTTACACCCGTCGGGCATCCGGACGTCAGCAACAACTCGACGCTCTGGTCAGGTACGGCATGGTATATCCCCAATACCGGCAAGAAGATCGAGAACCGCACCTGGACGGATGTGGCCTTTGCGGTGAACCATGGCGTGATCCAGATCTACATCGACGGAGAGATCGTATACAGCGGAACCGGCTTCCCCGATGTGTTCAAGAGCGACAGCTCGGTGTTCGCCCTGGGCGTGAACTATTGGGACCCGGCGTTCAAGGGCATGATCGATGAGCTTCGCGTATACGACAAGGCGTTGAACAAGGAAACGATCGACCTCATCTTCCTGGAAGCGAAGATGCCTGCGCCTGTGGCGCACTTCACCTTCGACGGCAACCTGGAGGATGTGGCGCATGGAGCAAGAGCGGCTGATATCATCGGCGTCGAGCGGAACGAGGCGGAGAGTCGCTATGACTTCGGCCCGACCTTCGGCAACGGCATGATCACCTACGAGACCGGCGTGCAAGGTCAGGCGGCCAGCTTCAACGGCGAATCCGGGGTCATGTTGCCTGCGGGACTGATCCAGGACAACCGCTACACCGTCTCCCTGTGGCTCAATCCTGCCCAGATCACCCGCTATACAACGACCTTCTTCGCCGCATTGGACGGCGTTAACTGGGTGAGCTTCGTGCCGGAAGGGTTCCAGGGTGACGCGATGCTGTGGTCCAACATGAATGGAACCTTCTACGACGGCTTCACCGAAACCACCCTGCCCGTGAACACATGGACGCATGTCGCGTTCACGGTGGACGGAGGGAATGTGCGGGTGTATATCAACGGTGAGCTGAAGCATCAGGGCACGAATTTTAATGATGTGTTCACCGGCAAGAACCCGTTCTATACCCTGGGTGTGAACTGGTGGGATACGCCTTATCAGGGCCTGATCGACAATCTGCGCATCTATGACGTTCCGTTGACGGAAGAGCAAGTCCAGGTTCTGTATAGCTTGAGAAGATAGCAGATACGTGCGACAAGTACCTGCGTCAAGGAGGGCGGCCACGATGGCCGCCCTCGATCTTTGGGGAGAAGGGTTGTTCGGATGTATCGCAGTTATTCCGGAGACCTGTACAGCATGATATGCGATTTGATCCTGAAGCCGTATCGCTCGTACAGGTGAACGGCGGGATTGCCGTCGACGACCTTGACCTCGATCCGGGTGATCCCGGATTCCTGGAAGACACGCATCGCCCAATCCATCAGCCTCCTGCCATGGCCCTTGCCGCGGTGCTCCTCCAGGACGACCAGATAATCCAGCTGGCCGGTTCCGGAACCCGCGTCGCAATCGATCTTGCAGAAGCCGATGATCTCGCCTTCCTCCTCGATCACGGCGATGCGCGATTCCCCCCGCTGCAAGGCTTCCGAGAAAAGTCTGAGCGTCTCCCGATACGCTCTGAGAGGAAAGATCCCCCGGAAATGGGTCGAGACGCGATTGTGATACTCCGCCAGATCCTTCAGACAGTCCAACAGCCTGTCTGATTCTTCATGAGTGATTTCACGCAAGGTCAACTCGCCTCCGCCGCATCATCGTCATGGGGGCAAGGGCCGAATTCAACAGCCTGTTGCTTCAGGTGGTGGATGGCCCCGCCTTCCGTTCCGGACTGAAGAGAAGTCTATATCAAAAATATAAACGATCCGTCCATCATGTTCCACCACATATCCCCCAACCTTCCGTTGTCCGGGCAAGCTGCCAGGCGGCATTGCATCGAATCGTCCGATCTGCTCATACAGTCCTATAAAACAATATTAACGTTCGGGATTACAGGGATTATCGATTCATCTCTGTCGCTAACAAGTTCACAATCTGGACAAATATCACTAGTGATATTGAATTATAAAACGACATTGTACGACAAATTTTCCAATGGTTGATCTTGCCAGGCCCAGGAGGATGATCATATAATAGAAATTACGTTCATAATGTCACCCTGCCAGATAATGTCGGCAGGCGTGTGCACCGGCTTGGAGCATACCGGGCAACCGCCCGTCTTCCGGGTCATGACTGCATCCAACAAAACGAACTTTCCGAAGTTCTGCATAATTGACAAATCGATCAAGGTACACCTATTGAAAAGTAGGGTCACAAAGTTATAGGGGCTAAAGCGCTGCATCCTCACGTGTGGCGCCATGCCAGCCAACTGCCGATTTTGGAGAGTGTCCTCTTCTGAATTGGGGGCACTCTATTTTTTTTCACCAAAATCAGGTCATTAACACAATATATGGTTAATCCGGGTTTGGCCGGTCTTCCCCTCGCGTGAATCCCGGACATGATGGAATTGGACAACTCCATCCTGGTCATGTGGCTAATATGACAACCAAGAATAAGGGGCCGGTTCAAATACATCATCCAATCAACACACATCCAGGGAGGCCAACGAATCCGCCGAGAACACCGACAAGATCAAGGACCTGGTGAGAGGCATCCAGAGCCACGTGGCTTCGCCGACAATGAAGCGGCGCTGCAGATCCTTGAGCAGCAGAATGCGGCATCTGACGGAGAAGCATCGCGGCAGGTCAACGAGAGCGATGACGATCAGCTGGTGTCATTTTTGCTGGGAGATGAGGAATACGCCATCGGCATCATGCAGGTCAAGGAAATCATCCGCGTGCCGGAGTTCATGAAGGTACCGAATTGCGAAGAATATGTGGAGGGTGTTGTATCCATCCGCAACAATCTGCTGCCGATCATCAATCTGCGGACATTCTTCGGCATGGCGTACAAAGAGATCACCGATCAGACCCGGGTGCTGGTCGTGGATATGGGGGATTTTACCGCAGGCATCATGGTGGACAAGGTGCTGGAGGTTCTCCGCATCCATGGAGATATCATACAACCTCTGCCGAGATTTTCGAATCGGGCGGGCGAGCAACTCACGGGTGTCGCCAAGCTGAACAACGGTAAGCGCCTGATCATGCTGCTGGAGCCGAGGAACATGATCTCCGTCGAACAGTTCGAGCAGCTCCATGGTTCCAGGGATGCCCGTCAGGACGGCGACGAGACGAAGACGATCGAGCGGCAGAAGATGGATGAGGAGCATCTGGTCACGTTCCGCATCGATTCCGAGGAATACGGAATCAAGATCAAGGCTGTGCAGGAGATCAACCGCATGACCGAGATCACGAGGATCCCCCGCGCACCGTACTACATCGACGGGATCGTGAACCTTCGGGGAAATATTATCCCGGTTCTGGACCTGCGCAGGTTCTTCGGACTCGCCGAGAAAGAGCTGACCGATACGACCCGCATCATCATCGTCGATTCCGTCGGGGTGAAGACCGGGATCGTGGTGGACTCCGTCTCGGAGGTGCTTAGATTCGACAGATCGCTGATCGAGCTTCCTCGGGATATCCTGAACAGCGGTGTCGCGAAAGATTATGTGGAGGGCATAGGCAAGCTGGATGACGGGAACAGGATGATCCTCATCCTGAATCTGGACAAGATCCTGAGCTTTACAGACATGCTCTCGTAATGTCGTTTGCCCCAGGCCGGCAGCCAGACCGGTCTGGGGTTAACTTCCAATCAAGATTCGCAGGTGGATGTGATGAGGAATCGGATTAAGGTATTGATCGTGGATGATTCCGCGTTGATGAGGAAAACCCTGAAAGAAATCCTTCTGACGGATGACGCTCTTGATGTGGTCGGTACAGCGAGAGATGGACAGGATGCCATCGACAAGGTCAAGGAGCTGAAGCCGGATGTGATTACGATGGACATCAATATGCCGATCATGGACGGATTGACCTCCATGCAGCATATTCTGAACGATTATCCCGACATCCCGATCATCATCATCAGTTCGTTATCGACGGAAGGAGCGCTGACGACCTTCGAGGCGCTGGCTCTGGGAGCCTTTGACTACGTGGCCAAACCGTCGGGCACCGTTTCTTCCGATATTCATGTAGTCGGCAGGGACATTATCACCAAGGTGAAGCTGGCCCACAAAAGCGCGAGAAGAAAGAGTCCGGCGAACAAGGCAGGCTCCATCCGCAAACCGCTGGCTCCAAGCGCTGCCTCCGCTTCTTCCGACGTGCCAACGACGAAGCGCGCAAGGAGCGATGAGCTGTCCGCAGTGGTGGTGATCGGCGTTTCCACGGGAGGACCGGGAACGCTGATGGACGTGCTGCCGCTGCTCCCGGCCGACCTGAACGCCGCGGTGCTGGTTGTCCAGCATATGCCGCCTTCCTTCACCTCTTCATTTGCCAAGAGGATCGGACAAGCCTGCTCCATCTCCTTCAAGGAAGCGGAGGCAGGCGATGTGCTGGCCAATGGCAGGGGGTATCTGGCTCCGGGTGGGTATCAGCTGCTCGTGCATCGGGACGGCAGGATGCTGCGCCTCTCGTCCAGACCGCTGACCCAGTTCATGCCCAGTGTGAATGTGACCATGGAGTCGGTGCTGGAGCGCCTCGGGGGAAGGAAGATGGTTGGCGTCATCATGACCGGAATGGGGGATGACGGAGCGGACGCGATGGTGAAGATCCGCCAGGCCGGAGGCATCACGATCGCCGAGGAAGAGCGGGGCAAGCGTGTCGAAGCCGCTGCGACGCAGGGGATCATCGGCGAGCTGTCCAGCCGGAAGCTGGATGCGAGGAACCGCGTCTACATCTCGGTCGTGTTCAGCCAGGATGCGCCGATGGTGCAGGCGTTGCTGTTTATGATTTTCTACAACATCAAGGAGATCGGATCGCTGTCGTATTCCAGCATCACGGATGAGGATATTTACGGTGCCGAGGAGAATCGCTCCATCTCCTCCTGTGAGATGATCCTGGATACAGACCTGGAGGCCGCCGAGCTTTATTCCTTTTTTGACATCATGTATGTGGACAGGGTGGCGATCGTGGATCTGTCCGACAGTCGATTGACGGCGCAGTCGTCGTCGAGGGACAAGGCAAGCTTCCGATTCTATGAGCTGTTCTTCGAGGAGTTCCGCAAGCTGCATCCTCTCCTGTTTGTGTATCCGAATGCAAGCGGAGTGGAACTCAGCCGGTTGATCCGCATCCAGGCGGCGCTCATCGAGCATGAAGCCAACCTCATACCGGATCATCCCGTGGTTCAGGAGATCAGGCGCTTCTATGAGCTTAGCCAGTTCCTGATCGCGAGGAGGACGAAGCTGAGCCCGGAACTGGCAGACATGCTGCGTCGGGAATACGGGAGGCTCTTCGAGACTGTCTACGGCTATGTGAGAGGCAGGTTCCTCTATAAGACTTTGAAGGCTCGAGAAGGGGAACTGGTGAAGCAGCTGTCCGATATGGTGGAGAAAATGGACAGAACGCTCATCCGGAAGCTGATGATTCATGAGAGCGGCATGAGGACCCTGGATGAGCATGCGCTGACCTACCTGATCCAGCTCAGGAGAGACCTGCAGGAAAGGGGAATCTCGATCGCGATCATCGCAGGAGATCCCTTGAACCGGAGAATGGTCAACATCTTTGACTCCATCCGGACGATCGAGAGCTTCGCGGTATTCGCCACGGAGCGGGAAGCGGTGCTCAGCGATTCATAGACCAGGCGATTCATGGACATGTAACGTCACATAGGACGGGAGGTTCAGCGTAATGAACGAATACAACATCATGATATTGGATGATGATGAGGAAGGAACAGCGCTCCTCGCAGCCAGTCTGGAAGAGGCCGGACTCCCGCGCATCGAGACGGCTTCGGACCCGGAGGAGGCGCTGTCCAGGTTCCATACCAGGAAATATCACGTGCTGCTCGTCGATATGGACATGCAGAAGCTGGACGGGCTGGAGATTCTGAGGTTCGTGAGGCAGTATGATCCGATGACCCAGGTGATCATGATGACGGAGCGATCCACGATTGACCGGGCGTTGGCCTGTCTGGAGCTCGGAGCGAGCGACTATGTGCTGAAGCCGTTCAGAAGCGATGATGAGATCATGGAATCGGTCGCGGATGCGATCAGAAGGCTGGAACGCTGGAAGGGTGTGATTAGGGAAACCGTACTGCGGCTGAGCGATTCATCTGCGTTGTCCCATCCCAATTGAAAGAGTCAGGTGAAGGAATGAACTTATCTGAAGAGGTCTACAGCAAATTTGCCGGTTTGATCTATCAAAGGACAGGCATCGCATACGAATCCAGCAAGAAGTACTATGTCGAGAAGCGAATTGAGAAGCAACTGGAGAGGCTGAACATGGACAGTTACAGCGAGTATTACAATCTGCTGCGGTTCTCTGAGGATTCCATGGAGTTCGATCACCTGATCAATGAGCTGACGGTGAACGAAACGTATTTCTTTCGCGACTTCCCCCAACTCAGAAATTTTGCGGAAGATGTGCTACCTGTGGTGGTGGAGGAGAAGCTCAGGAAGAACGATCGCACGATCAAGATCTGGAGCGCGGCCTGTTCCACAGGCGAAGAGCCCTATACGCTGGCGATCATCCTGCAGGAAATGCTGGATGATCCGGAGCGGTGGGAGCTGAATATCGTGGCCTCGGATATCAACACGAAAGTGCTGAGCAGCGCCAAGATCGGGCTGTACGACGCCAGGTCGGTCAGGGATGTGCCTCCGGAGTATCTGGGCAAATATTTCACCGTGAGAAATGGCCAGTATCTGGTCCATGGTTCCCTGCGCAAGAACATCCATTTCCGCAGGATCAATCTGATGGATTCCCGGGCCGTCCGCGAGGTGACCGGTTGCGATTTTATCTTCTGCCGCAATGTCCTCATCTATTTTGACGACCGGTCAAGGGAGAAGGTGCTCCGGGATTTCTACAGCTGCCTGAACCCGGGGGGCTTTATCTTCCTCGGGCATTCCGAGTCCGTCAGGCGTATATCCTCCGCCTATCACGCTCAGAGAATCGGCGATACGATTGTATACTCCAGGCACAGATAAAGGGAAGATGCAGCAAGCGGATTGGGAGAGTGCACAAGATGATTGATTCGAATGTTCCCGAAGATATGGGCATATGGAGCATGCTTCTGATCGAATGGGAGAGCTGCCTGATCGATCTGGACAGACAGCTGCTGAAGCTGGAGGTCGAGTTCGAGGATCAGGAGCTGATCGACGGCCTGATCAGCAGCATACATCGCATAAAGCGGGGAGCCTCCTATGCCGGATGGACGGTCATCATGAGCGTGGCGCACGGGATGGAGGCCGCTCTGGTGAGGTTCCGGGAGAAGGCCCTGGAGGTTCATCCGGAGCTGATCGATGTGATGCTGTCTGCTGCGGAAATGCTGAGGGATTGCGTCGGAGAGCTCGGGAGAAGCCTCAAGCACCCCGGCCCGATGGTGGAGGGCGTCGATCGGTCAGGCGAATGGTCATTGGCGACGGAAGCCTGCGGGGCATGGGAGGAAGTCGTTCGGAAGCTGCATGAGGTTGGTGCCAGCAAGGGAAGACCGGAGGTGGCAGAGTCAGCGGGAGCTGCCGAAGAAACGGGCATCTCGCAGCCTGCTGACCTGAATCAGGTGAAGGAGCAGTTCCTGTATGAAGTGTACGAGCATCTGGACACCGTGAGCGAATGCCTCATCAGGCTTGATCAGGAAGGCGGTCATCCCGAAGGGACGGTCAATCTCATGGCGACCATGCGCCGAATAGCGGCGAGCGCTCATGAATATGGCTCCATCCTGCCGGAGGACCATGCCACGCACGCGACCGTCGGGGAAGCTGGTCATATGGCGCAGCTGTTTGCCCACCTGCTGGAGGGACTCAGGGCTAAAGGCCGGATGCCGGGCAAGGATGTTCTGAGTCTGGGCCATGAGCTGGCAGACTATTGGCGGGGCGCTCTGGAATCGGTGGCGCTGGAGAGCGGTGCATCCGGTATGAACGACGTTCTGCTGGACAAGCTGCAGCGCGCCATCGAAGAACTGGCTTCCATTCGGACAGCGTCCACGGGAGGCGCCGATGCGGAAGCGGCCCCGGGGGCGGCTTCAGGCAGAGAAGCTTCACCAGAGCCAGCGCACAAGGCGGCCGCGCTGCCGCAGAGCATCCGAGTCAGTCAGGACAAGCTCGACAAGATGATGAATATGATCTCCGAGCTGCTCATCGCCAAGAACGGATTTATGCATTTGTCCAAGAAATTGAACATGGAAGTCGATCTTCCGAAGGAGCTGTCCAAGGAAGTGAAGGAGGTCGGCTTCTCGATCAACCGGATCTCGGATGAGCTGCAGAACGCCATCATGTCCATGCGCATGGTCGAGGTGAAGACGGTATTCCAGAAGATGCCGAAGATCGTCCGCGACGTGGCGCAATTGACCGGGAAGAAAATCGAGCTCGTCATGGTCGGCGAAAGCACGGAGATCGACAAGACCATCGTGGAGATCATCAGCGATCCGATCGTCCATCTGATCCGCAATGCGGCAGATCACGGCATCGAGCCTTCCGAGGAGCGACTGAGGAAGGGGAAGAGCGAGCACGGGCGCATCACCCTGCGGGCGTACAAGGACAAGCACGTGTATATCGAGATCGAGGATGACGGCAAGGGGATCGATGCCGAGGTCATCCGGCGGAAGGCGATCGAGCGCGGCTTCGTCTCGGCTGACCAGGCGGAGAAGATGACGAAGAACCAGATCATGAATCTGATCTTCCTGCCCGGCTTCAGCACGGCGGGCCAGATCACCGAGGTGTCGGGCCGCGGAGTGGGCATGGATATCGTGAAGAGCAATATCGAGAAGATCAACGGCAGCGTCTCCATCGACAGCGATATTGACCGGGGAACGAAAATGGTGATCCATCTCCCGCTTACGATCGCAATTTCCAGGGGACTGGTGGTGGATGTGGCGGGCGAGACCTACATCTTCCCGATCGACCATATCTCCGAAACGGTTAAGGTGAGTGCAAAGGATATTCATGAGTTCAAGGGGAAATATTACGCCTCCCATAAGGGGAATGTGATCGGCATCGAGTGGCTGAGCCGGTTGCTGCTGCTGGGCGACAGGAACCTGCGGGAGGATGAGGAGTTTAACGCCGTGATCGTCGTGAGCGGCGCGGAGAAATTCGGCCTGATCGTGGACAGGCTGAGGAATGAGCAGGAGTTTGTCATCAAGCCGCTGAGCGGTCAGCTGGCGAAGATCCCGGGCATATCCGGATCCACCCTGCTGGGTGATGGCCAGGTGGTGTTGATCATCAATCCGCTGGACCTGATCCAGATGGCGAAGAGCTGAATGGGGCCTGCGGCGGAGCGATGCTCGATTCCTTGCTTCCCTGCTGACAGGACTGCTGACAAGAGAGGAGACGGACTGAGTCGAAACGATTCGTCAGGAATGGATGGGCAAACGGCCTGACTTCGGCGAATCGCGCTTGCTCGGTCCGTTTATTTGTGTATGGATATGCAATTGCAGGAAGCAAAGCCAGAATGTTGAATGTTATAAATAGTATAGTATGGCGATGATGACCATGGTTCATCTGGACGACATGCGCCATCATCGTGTCGCCGGCGTCCGTTGCGTGACAGGCGGGGTCGGATCAGCCTTCAGGATATCGAAAGGCGGTGAGCAAAGGCATGCAGCTCTATCGTGTGACCGGCTGTGCGGTTGTCTATGATCATGAGCGGAGGATCCTGTTGAAGAAAGATCCGGAGCGGGGGTGGGAGCTTCCCGGAGGGCATGTGGTGAGCCATGAGCCCATTCCGGGCGCCGTCATCCGCGAGGTCTGGGAAGAGACGGGGATCGAGATCGACGTCATCGGATTCTGCGGGATCTCCCAGGATGTGAGGGAACATGTCTGCCATACCTTCTGGATGGCAAGAGCGGTGGGAGGCGTTTTGACCACGGGCGAGGAAAGCCTCGACGTGGGCTTCTTCACTGCCGAGGAAGCGATGTCCATCATCCGGAGGGATGATTTTCGGGAAGAGCTGAAGCGTTGTCTGGATGAACAGGCGCATCCGTTCTATTTGGTGTTGGAGTAACTGATGGGCATAGTTATGGTTCCAGATGAAGGGGGGATTAAGGATGAAGCCTTTCATCCGCATGACAGCGGGAGCGGGTATGCTGCTTCTGTGGCTGACCGCTTGCACCTGGCATGTTCCCGATATGGATCGGGTTGTTCCACCGCCTCCGGAGGAGGGAAACATAGAAGCGTCAGCCTTTACGGTGGAATCCGGGCAACTCGTCAACAAGTCGCTGCTGGAGCTGTTTGAGCGGTCGCTTGAGCTGGCTTGGGAAGATACGGCTCGCGACTTGCGTGTCGCGGCAGTCCAGGAGCTTAAGGTCAGTCAGACGGAGGAGATGGTAGTCATAACGTTTGCATGGGCGCAGGAAGGCGATGTCGGACATGGTTTTTTCGCCGCTGTCCATGACGAAGAGATGGACCAATACACCTTCTACGATGTTGAGGTGGCGAGGGCAGCGGATGATGGCCCCATCAGTCTCGGCTATTATGTGGGCGGGTCGGTGTCGGAAACCCGGGATGCCAAAGTATATATGATATACGGATATATTCACGACACCAGGATACACCGCATTCAAGTGGATCACAGGGATGGCGGCACATCGATCATGGATATCGATGACCGTCAAAGAGCCTTCACGGCAACAAGCGTCGGACAGCGTGCACGGCCTGAACGGGTCATCGCGCTGTCGGGGAACGGCGATATCCTCTATGAGCGAACGTTTTAGCATGAGCAAACGTTGCAGCATGAGGGAATGTTGCGGGTATGAAGCGTGCGTCGGGAAGTCTATAAGTCTTGACAGCCATGCGGTCTCTCATGTATAACTGATTCCAAATATTAGACATGGAATGATCGGGAACATCGAGGAATGGAACAGTAGTCCAGGAAGGGAAGTCGCAGCGAGCCGGGGTGGTGGGAGCCGGTACGGAACTCCGGATGAACGGGCCCAGGAGATGGTATGCCGAACTGACAGTAGGCATATTCGGTCAGATGACCGTTATCAACGAAGAGGGGTTAAACCTTCGAGGTTTGACACGAAGAGTGGCACCGCGGGAACTGATGCTCACGTCTCTTTGCACGAGGCGTGAGCTTTTTTATTGGGCTGTGGCTGGAGGTCGTTGTTGCCAGGAGCTGCCCTTCGTCGCAACGGAACGTCGTTCCGCTATTTGTGGCAAAATGACCTTTTGGCCCGTTGATTGGACATTTACGAAGAAAGGGAAGTGCAGGAATGGTCAACATCAAGTATGAACTTGCAGGGAAGATTGCGGCGCATGTGCCGGAGATGGATGCGGACGGCATCGCGGGATGGCTGGAGGTTCCGCCGAATCGGGAGCTGGGCGACCTGTCCCTGCCTTGCTTCCGGCTGAGCAAGCGGCTGCGCAAACCGCCGCAGCAGATCGCGGATGAGCTGAAGGAGAAGCTCCGGGACGAACTCATCGAGAGGATCGACTCGGTGTCGGGGTACCTGAATATCACGCTGAACCAATCCGTCCTGGCGTCTCGCCTCATTCCGGCGATCATCCAACAGGGGGAGCAGTACGGAGCGCAGGATCTGGGACGGGGGCGGACGGTGGTGTTCGACTATTCGTCTCCGAATATCGCGAAGCCGTTCCATATCGCGCATCTGCGCTCGACCGTCATCGGCAACGCGCTGGTGCAGATCTTCAATTTCCTCGGCTATCGCACCGTCGGCATCAACCACCTTGGCGACTGGGGCACACAGTTCGGCAAGCTGATCGTCGCCTACAGGAGATGGGGTAGCAGAGAGGAGATCGAGCGGCTAGGCATCGACAAGCTGCTGCTCCCGGATCACGCTGCGCAATGGCCTGAGACTCATCGGCCTGGCAGCGCCCGAGAGAGTATAGGTAACGTATGATATAGTCTCATCCACAACCCGGTGACAAGGGTGGGGAGAGCAACTGCTCATCAGCATCCTTCACTGGGGGCTGGAGCTGGGGCCGAGCGGAGCGTCCTGTCCGTTATCGCCCACTCCGCCTGCGCCCGGGATGTCGCTCATCCCGCTTCTGTTCCCCGATGCGATTCGGCTTCAGGAAGAACGTCATGCCGGTCCGGGACCTGTTTCACTCTGTACCAATACTGGTAAACTTCAGATGGACGGAGAATGTCAGAAGCAACGTGACATCTCTCCGTCCCTTTTATATTCTCAGCGCGAGACAGAAAAGATGACATGAAACGGCTGAAACGCCAGGAAAACGAGGTAAACAGATTTTGGAAACGAATACAGAAAACGCATGCATAAAGATGGGTGTCAGCTAACGTAACAAACATTCTCAAAAACTGTTGACACAAGAGAAATTATGGAATAGTATATGAAATGGGAAAACGATTTCCCAAAGATACAGAAAAGACTCTGTTCTGATGGTTGATCAATGTCGAAACATTGGTGTATAAACGGTTATAACCTTGATATATCGGTCGAATTCAATGAGAAAGAATTTGTATAATGTCGATAAACGAGGTAAATCGTTTACCCAACTTTATCTATGAACAGGGGAGGGGTGTGAGAGTTTGGTACAGCTTAAGGATATCGCCAAGAAGTTGAACCTGTCTGTCGCGACGGTCTCCAAGGTCATCAACGGCAAGGGGCGGGTCAGCGAGGCAACCAGGGATCGGGTACTCAAGGCGATCGCGGAGAGCGGATACAAGCCCAATGAGCTTGCCCGCAGCCTGCGCCGGCAAAGCTCCAATACGCTGGGCGTGATCGTGCCGGACCTGACGAACAATTTCTATGCGAACGTGATCAAGGGGGTCGAGAAGATCGCCTGGCAGAACGGGTACTCGGTGATCGTGTGCAACTCCGACGAGAACATCGAGAAGGAAAAGGCCTATCTGGACCTGCTCCTGCAGAACAAGATCGCCGGGCTCGTCATGGCGACGGTCGCCGGCCATACCTCGATGATCCGCAGCTATCGCGAAGCCAATATTCCCGTGGTGTTCTTCGACAACGTGCCGCATTCCGACGAGAATTTCGATGTGGTGACCATTGACAATATCCGGGCCAGCTACGAGTTGACCCGGCATCTGATCGATCAGGGGACGCGGGAGATCGCCTTCATCACCGGACCGCTTAACCAGTCGACCTCCTACGACCGGCTGACGGGGTTCCGCAGATGCATGGAAGATCACGGCCTTCAGGTGAAGGACAAGCTGGTCGCGGTAGACGAGTTCAAGCTGGAGAGCGGTTATCGCATCATGCGCAAGTGGCTGGCCGATGGCGAACGGCCTGAGGCGTTGTTCGCAGCCAACAACTTCATCCTGTATGGCGCGATCCGCGCGATAACCGAGGCGGGGCTGACGATCCCGGATGACATCAAGGTCGTGTGCTTCGACGCATTGGACGATACCGGCCTGATACGTCCGGAGATTACCACGGTCATGCAGCCGGCTTATGACATCGGGGTGATCGCGGGGGAGATCATCATGCGCAAGGAGGCCAACAAGGAGCTGAAAGTGTTCGAGAAGATCGTCCTCGAGCCGAAGATGTACATCAGGGCTTCCAGTCTTGGAAAGCCGGCGAGATAAAACAGCCAGGTGCGGGAGATGGTTTTCTCGATTCGCTTATAACTCTCGAAGAAGGAGGTGAGACGATGAGTGAGAACAGCATCGGCAAGAAGGTGTGGGTGTTTCCGGATGGCGAATTGCCCCCGCCGGGCGAGTTCGAATTGAAGGGACATGAATCCGTCATCATCCTCAATATGAACGACCGCCCGGCGAACATTCGCATGACGCTGTTCTTCGTTGATCGCGAACCATTTGACGATATTCGATTGACGGTAGACGCGCAAAGGGTTCGCTGTCTGCGAATGGACAATCCGGATGACCTGTCGGGGTACCGGCTGCCGCTGGAGACGCAATATGCCATCAAGCTGACCAGCGACGTGCCGGTTGTAGTCCAATATGGGCGATTGGATACACGACAGGCCAATATGGCATTTTACACTACGATGGGCTTCAGTGTCTAGTGCTATATTGGCGAGCTGAGCAGAGTCTTGATAAAAAAATCTGGAACAAGGGGATCGAATATATGAAGAAAACATGGGTCAAGATCTTAACTTTGCTTCTTCTTGTCTCGCTTGTACTGTCCGCTTGCGGAGGCGGCAACAACAACAGCTCCGGCGGAAATGCTTCTTCCACCTCCTCCGGAGGCAACCAGCAATCATCCTCTGATGCGGGCAACAGCTCCGGTGCCTCATCATCCGAAGATGAAACGATCCTCGTTGGCGGTGCGATCATGAACCTCGGTTGGCCATGGTTCCTCGGCACCATCACAGGCATGGAACAATATGTAGCCGATTCCGGACGCAACATCAAGCTGCAGTTCGAAGACGGCAAGTTCGATATCAACACCCAGATCACCCAGCTGGAAAACATGGCCACCCTCGGTGCGAAGGGGATCGTCATCTTCCCGGTAGACGGCAAGGCGATCATCCCGACGATGGTCAGACTGCATGAAGAGAATGGCATCAAGTTCGTCGTCGGCGACTATCCGCAAACGCCGGACAGCGAAGAGGACATCGTATGGGAAACCTTCGTTGGTCATGACTTCCGCGAAATGGGCCGCGTGGCCGGTGAGATCGCGGTAGATTATCTCGATACGCTCGGCATCGACGATCCGGTGCTCGTCTACCTCGTCGTTCCGTCGGCGGGACAAGCTTCCGTTGACCGCTTCGAAGGCTTCTCGGAAGTGGTGCTCGCATCCTATCCGAATGCCCACATCATCCAGCAGGCGGACGCGAAGGGCGACCGCAACTCGGCGCAGTCCCTGTTCGAGAACATCATGCAACGCTATGACACGATCCATGTCGTATCCGGCCATAACGACGCCCTGGCTCTTGGCGCGTACAACGCTGCCGTAAGCGCCAACCGCGCTGACGAGATCAAGTTCATCGGCATCGCAGGGGACAAGGAAGTGTTGACCTACATCGATGAAGGCAACCCATCCTGGCTCGGCGAAGTGCTGCAGGATCCGGTCGTGCTTGGCTATACCGCGCTGGAAGCGCTGATGAAGGCGATGGATGGCGAAGAGCTCGACGACACGTATCCGCTGCCGAAGCCGGAAGCGATCACTCCGGAGAACATCGGTCAGTATGACTGGAAGAACTGGTCCTGGCTCGGCAATTAATCCTCTATCTTCATGATCAACCGCTGGCTCATGGAAGGGACCCTGTCCCTTCCCGGGCGCGGCACCCATAAACATCATTCCAGATATGACAGGAGGACTAGCGATGTACGGTTTGATACCTGAACCGAAAGTTTATCAGTATGGCTCCGGCCAAACGGCAGTCTTCAAGGGATGGAACGTCGTTTACAACGGTCTGCAGCTGTCTGAGCAGGACATCAGGGATATTTTCGTCGCCAAGCTGTGGAATTATCCGGATATCAAGCTCAACTTCAACGCGCCTGCCCCGGATTATGTCAATATCCGCCTCAACCAGGAGCTGAAGGCTTCGGATCAAGTGACCAATCAGGAGCTCTACAAGTCCATGGGCTATACGCTGGATGTGGTTGCGAGTGAGGTGCGCATCGGTTTTGAACATCGCGATGGATTGGTGAATGCGCTCTCCACCCTGAAGCAGCTGCTTCAGAAGGATGCGGACGGTTACTCGCTGCGCCTCATTGAGGTGGTGGACTGGCCGTCGATCGAGCGCCGTTCGGTTTCCAACACCTTCGCCTGGTACGCCGGGTACGGCCGGATCGGCTTCGATATGCAGCTGTGGGGCTATGACGAATGGGTCGAGTACCTGAACATCTGCTCCGATTTCAAGATCAACCAATTCAACATGTGCATGTATGGCTACTGGCCGTTCAAGTTCGAACAGTATCCGGAGACGGAGCTGAAGGACTACCGGATGAAGATCTGGAACGAGGAGAGCAAGAACTGGGTAGAGGTGGAATACGTGCATCCGAACATCTCCGAAGAGTTCCTCTCCAGGCTCATGGAGTACGGCCGCAAGCTCGGCATTTCCTTCTTCGCCTACATCGGCCTCAACAGCTACAACGGCGGCTATCCGAGCATATACAAGGAGCGCCGCATGAAGGTGCCTGCCGGCAGCAAGCACGTCAACGACTTCGATACGCTGTGCCTGAGCATTCCGGAGAACATCGAGTACCTCAAGGCCGCCATCCGCCGCGTCGTGCAGCTCGGCTTCGACGGCATCGACTTCGAGGAGAGCGAGGAGGCTTACTGGTTCTGTACCTGCGAATCCTGCTCGGAGCGCTTCCTCAAGGGCAATACGCCGGCGGAAGCGAAGCACAAGGCGAACTACTGGCTGCTGCGCCAGCTGTATGATGTCATCCGCGACGAGAATCCGAACTGCATCGTCGGCATCCGCGCATGGCGTGAACCGCCGCTGGAGAAGGATCTCGACTATCTGAAGGCTTGCCGCGACAGCATCCCGGAGGACGTCGTGCTGTTCTGGGCGCCTGGCCTGTACGTGTCGGACGAGGAGTTCCCGAAATGGGTCGATGTGTTCGGCAAGCATCGCATCTGGGCAAGAGACACGGAGGCCAATGCGGTGGCCGCGACGATGGGCCGTCTCATCCGCATCTTCAAGAGCAATGTGCTGCGCGCTGACGAGGAGACGAACCACCAATACATCGAGAAGGACATCGAGATGCATATCGATTCCGCGAAGATGGGTGTCAAGGGCATCAACGGTTACATGTTCGAATGGTATGGCTACTTTATCAACCTGTACGCCCATGCCTATTACGGCTGGGGTTCGTACCGCGATCCGGAGGATTTCTACAGCTACTCGCTGAATGCCGTGTTCGGGGAAGAGCTCGGCCCGGATATCCTGTACATCCTGAAGAACATGCTGTCGATTCACGAATCGCAGCTGAAGATCTTCCCGATGGAGTTCCCGTTCCTGCGCAACAAGGTTGGCGAGCAGGACCTGCCGACGATCCGCCGGGCGATCGAGGATTGGCCGAACATCGACGCGAAGATCAGAAAGGTCAAGGAAGCGCTTGCGCAGGACGATCAGCTGCGCATCTATGTGAAGCACTTCGACAAGATCGAGAATGCGCACAAGCGCAACCGCATCATCTATGATCTCTGCATCGCATCCGTGAACTACGACAACGCCGCAACTCCGGAGGAGAAGCGCAAGTACCTGCTGGAGATGGCGTATCTGAACGAGCGCGACTTCGATCTGGTGAAGCAGATGTTCTTCGACGTGAACCCGGTATCGGAGACGGGGGCCAAGTCCTGCATGTATCCGTATCATGAATTGAAGCGCGTGATCAACAACGAGCTCGATCCGGAACATCGCGACGACGAACCGATCTATCTCGGCGTGGAAGCATTCGGTTGGCTCTGGCTGTAATCCGGTGAACGCTCAGGTTAGGCATCCTAGAGAAAAGAGGCTGTAAAACATGAAAGATAACATTCACGTCCTGTTCGGCTTTGATATGGAGACCGATGTCGGCAGCTTCACCCCCTTCTATGAAGGGGTGAAGCAGGCGACGTCCAAGATCATCGATCTCTACGAAAGGAAAGGGATCAAGGGCACGTTCTTCTACACGGGCGACGCGGCCAGACAGAATCCGGAGAGCGTCCATCTTGTGCGCGATTCCGGCAACGAAGTGGGCGTCCACTCGCTCATGCACGAGACGGTCGGCGATCCGCTGTTCCCGATCCCGCTGGAGAAGTCGTTGCTGCCACATGAGGTGCCGCAGCGGATCAAGCTGGCCACCGAATGGGTGGAAGAGGTGCTGGGCAGCCGTCCGGTGTCCTGGCGTTGTCCGCGACTCTGGGGCTCGACGGCTGTGGTGAATGCTTTGGAGGACCTCGGATATGTGGCCGATGCTTCTTATCCAATGTATTACTACCGCCAGCAATTTGCCCCCTATCATCCGAGCCGTGAGGACTGGACGGAACCGGGCGATCTGAACATCCTTGAGATCCCGAACTTTGCCGATATGGTGATGGAGAGCAAGGACCCGGGACTGGAGCGGGACCGCGACCAGTGGCCACTTTTCCGGACGGTCGGTGCGGACAAGCTGATGGAGCGCATCGACAGCTTCATCCGGTTCGTCCGGAGCAAGGACCTTCCGGTGGTACTCTGCTTCTACTTCCATCCGTGGGAATTCATCCCGCTCAAGGAGACATATCACTTCGGAGAATGCTCGATCACTCCGGATCCGTTTATCACTCAGGGCTGCGGGGACTATGCGATGGAGCAGTTCGAGCTCCTGATCGACCGCTTGCTGGACATGGGAGCGAAGTTCCACCGCATGGACGAATTCGCCGCCTGGTGGAAGCAGAACCATGCGTAAGTGGCGGACCGCGTCTTGGATGAAGGAGGTTAGGACATGACAGCTGCTCATAAGGAATCAGGGCACACCCATCAGGCGCCGATCATCGAGGTGCGGGGCGTATCCCGGGTATTCCCCGGCGTCAAGGCTCTGGACAACGTATCCCTGTCGCTCTATCCCGGCGAGTGCCTGGCGCTGCTGGGCGAGAACGGCGCCGGCAAGTCGACGCTGTCCAAGATCATCACCGGTGTGTATCAGCCGTCAGAAGGGGCGATGATCGTCGGCGGGGTCAATGTGACCGAGCGAGGCAATTACAACATCGGCATGGCGCAGGAGATGGGCGTCACGATCGTGCACCAGGAACTGCAGCTGATCCCGGAGATGAACGGCATCGAGAACATCTTCATCGGCCGGTTCGATCGCAAGCTGGGCATGGTGGACTGGAAGTCGATGAAGCGCAAGGCCGAGGAGATCATGGCATTCCTCGGCGCGGACATCGATCTGACCGTGCCGGTGAAGCACCTGCGCACGGCCGAGAAGCAGATCATCCAGCTGGCCAAGGCGATCTCCGTCAACGCGAAGATGATCATCATGGATGAGCTCACCGCCGTGCTGCAGGAGAAGGAGATCGCGAACATCTACCGGATCATCGACATCCTGAAGAAGCGGGGCATGGGCATCATCTACATCTCGCACCGGCTCGATGAGATCTTCGAGGTATGCGACACGTATGCGGTCATGGTCGACGGCCGGCTCATTCATCGCGGCAAGGTGGCGGATGTGAACAAGGATCAGCTCGTGGAGATGATCATCGGCCGCGAGCTGACGCAGGTATTTCCTCCGCTGAATGAGAACATCGGCGAGGTTGTGCTGGAAGTGAAGGGACTGACGGCGGACAGGGCGTTCCGCAATATCGACCTGACGCTCCGCCGCGGGGAAGTGGTCGGTATCGCCGGACTGGTCGGCGCCGGCAAGACGGAGCTGCTCAACGCGATCTTCGGCAGCTACAGGAAGACGGGCGGCGAGATCCGCATCAACGGCCAGAAGGTGAACATTCGACGGCCGCAGGATGCGATCGCGCACGGCATCGGACTCGTGCCGGACGAGCGCAAGCAGCTCGGGCTCGTGATGCACTTCAACATTACCCACAACACCACGCTGGCGTCCATGCGCAAGTTCAGGCGCAAGTCCCTGCTGATGGATCATCGAAGGGAGAGAGAGGCGACGATTGAAGCGGCGGAGATGATGAAGCTCAACTATGTGTCGCCATCCCAGAGCGTCAGCAAGCTCAGCGGCGGCAACCAGCAGAAGATCGTCATCTCCAAGTGGCTGCTTGCGGATTCGGATATTCTCATCTTCGACGAGCCGACGCGCGGCATCGACGTTGGCGCCAAATCGGAGATCTACAAGCTGATCAACAGACTGACTCGTGAGGGCAAATCGGTCATCATCGTCTCCCCCGAGATGGAGGAACTGATCGGACTGTGCCATCGCATCTACATCATGTTCGAGGGTGAGTTCCGGGGATGCGTCAGCGGTGAGGACAAAACGCAAAACAATATCGTTAGCAAAATGTTGGGGGTTTGACTATGGAACTGGAACTCGAAAAGCGTCGCGCGTCTAACAAGTCGCTCTCACAATTTCTGCAAGAATGGGCGATTCTGTTCATCTTCATCGGGTTGTTTGTCATCTCGGCCATTTTTGTGGATGGATTCTTCACTTACACCAATGTCATCAACATCTTCAGACAGATCTCCTTCCTGGCGATTATCGCGCTTGGCCAGTTCTTCGTCATCCTGGTGGGCGGCATCGACATGTCCCCGGGCTCCAGCATCGGCTTCTTCAGCCTGTTGCTGGCAGGTCTGATCTACTGGAACGGGCTGCCGATCGGCGTCGCGATCGTGGTGGTGCTGATCGCCGCCATCGTCATCGGGCTTGTCAACGGGATATTGTCGGTGTACGGCAAGCTGCCAGCCTTTATCGCAACGCTCGTGACGATGATCGTGCTCAAAGGGGTCAATTACCTGTACAGCGACGGCATCCCGATCTCCGGTCTTCCAAGCGGCTTCAAGGTGCTGGGGGCCGGCTACATCGGCGGGATCCCGATCCCGGTCATCATCCTGATCATCATCACCCTGATCTGCTGGGTGTTCACGATGCATACCAGGACAGGCCGCAGCCTGTATGCCGTCGGCGGCAATGAGGAAGCGAGCCGTCTGTCCGGCATTAACACGAACCGCATCAAGCTGCTCGCCTTCGTCATCGGCAGCGTGCTGACCGCGCTGGGCACGATCCTCATCACCTCCCGGACGATGGCCGGCCAGCCGACGCTGGGCGACACGATGCTGTTCGATATCATCACGATCGTCGTGCTTGGCGGCACCTCGCTCTCCGGCGGTCGCGGCAAGGTGTTCGGCGTCGTCATCGCGGCGCTGATCCTCGGCATCATCGACAATGTGATGGTGCTTCTCGGAATCGGTTCGTACTGGCAATGGATCATCAAGGGAGTCATTCTCGCGGCGGTTGTCGTGATCGATGCCCATTCCAAGAAAGACTGACAGACAGACTGATACGGACCTGCATTACGCTTGCAACACGTACCCACTAACAACTTAAGGAGTGACTCATCATGACGAATCGAGTATATATTCCTGATCATGAGTACAAGGAAAGGATCGAAAGGGCAGCGAAGCTGATCCGCGAGAACGGACTGGACGTCATGGTCGTCAATTCGACCGAATCGGACTATGCCAACGTGCGTTACTTCTCCAACTTCTGGCCGGTGTTCGAGCGCGCCGGCGTGGCGATCTCGGCCAACGGCGACGCGGCCCTGCTCGTCGGACCGGAGAGCACGATCTACGCTTCGGACTTCGGGAAGATCGACAAGATCTTCACGCTGATGGAATATAGGGAGTCGGCGGACCCGAGCTATCCGGAGCTGAAGCCGAACACGTTCCGCGACGTGTTCAAGTCGCTTGGCGTAACCGGCGACAAGATCCGCATCGGCGTCGCCAGCATGCTGGATACGACCGTCGTCATGCTGGAAGGCCTGAAGAACAACTATCCGGAAGCGGAGATCGTCAAGGCCGATCATATCATGGTCGAGCTGCGCAGCATCAAGTCCGAGAACGAGATCGCCTGCATCCGCGAAGCGCTGCGCATCACGGAGCTGGCGACGGAGGAGGTTATCCGCACGATCCGCCCGGGCGTCACGGAATTGCAGATGGTCGGCGTGGCGCAGCGGGTCATCTATGAGAACGGCGCGGAATACGAAGGTCTGCCGATGTACATCTTCAGCGAGAAATCAACCCGCCATGCGATCTCGCGCTCCTCGTACCGCGTCATCAACAAGGGCGATATCGTGCAGCTCAATCTGTCGGCGAAGGTGAACGGATATTCGCCAAGCATCGGCATGCCGATCAGCCTTGGCAAGCTGACGCCGGAGCGCAGGGAAGTGATCGAGTTCGGTCTCAAGGCGCATGACTGGACGGTGGAACAGCTGAAGGCGGGCGTCATGGCGAGCGACATCGCCAAGGGCTTCTATCAATTCTACAAGGATCATGGCCGCGAGCAGAACTACCTGTACGGACCATGCCATGGCACTGGCCTCATCGAGGTGGAAGCGCCGTGGATGGAGACGAGTTCCAATTACGTCCTGAAGCCGAACATGACGTTCCAGGTCGATACGTTCGTGACGACCGACACCTTCGGCATCCGTTGGGAGAAGGGCGTCGTGATCCGCGAGAACGGCTGCGAGGTGTTGTGCTCGCCGATCGGCAAGATCGTGGAGCTGGATTTTTGATCCGTGAGATCGGATGAGTGATTCGGATGGTGTTCGCAGGAGGGGATCGGGTGAATCCCCTCCTTGTCGTCTGCAACGAATCGGGCATAAAGCATACGGGAGGAATGGACATGAGCAGCAAGCACATACGTGAGCAATTATGCGAATATGCGAAGAAGATCGTGCAGCAGCATCTGGTGGTGGGTCCCGGAGGCAACATCAGCGCGACCCATGACGGCAAGATGTATCTGTCGCCGAGCGGCATGGCGCTGGACGAGATCCGCGAGGAGCAGTGGGTGGAGGTCGACATCGCCACCGGCAAGATTACGGATAACGGACTTAGGCCTTCCTCCGAGGTGCTGATGCATCTCTATATCTACCGGGAGAATCCTGAAGTGAAGGCGGTCGTGCATACGCATCCGCCGTATTGCATCGCCCTGACGCTCGTAGCGGATCAGCTTCCGGTCATGTTCCCGGACCAGGCGGCGCTGACGGGCAAGACGGCGTTCGTGCCTTATGTGGTCCCGACGACGGATCGGTTGGCGAATGCGGTCAAGGCGCATGCCAGGGAAGCGAGCACGATCCTGCTCGTCAATCACGGTCTGGTCACGACGGGGCGGAACTTGCGCGAGGCGTACTACCGGACGGAGATCGTCGAGGAGAGCGCGAAGATCTGGCTGATCGCCCGCTCGATTCGCGAGCCGAAGGTGCTCACCGAGGAGGAATTCCAGGAGATCGCCTCGCTGGAGAGCGAGGCTTACCGCGTCAAGCTGCTGCAACAGATGCAGTGATCAGGGAGTGATGACCCTGCATCGACAGGGCCTGGCAAGGCAATCGGTGGCTCCATAGGTGATGGCATCGGTGAATCCCTCCATGCTGATGACTCATTCGATGGTTCCAGCGGTGACCCAAATGGCGACCGGACCGGTGACTCAATGGAAGGCTCAAGAGGTATGAATCGGGAATCCAAAGGTCACCCAACCGATGGTTCAATTGGAGACTCAACAGGTGATTGCATGGACGGATCAATCGATGCTTCACCGGTGACTATGGAGGTTTGCACCCACAAGGTGAGAGGAGGGGGACTGTGACTCAAACTGAAGTTCTGGCATTTGATCTTGGTGCGGGCAGCGGCCGTGCGATGATCGGCATGCTGAAGGTAGAGGACGGACGGAAGCTGCTGGAGCTGGAGGAGATCCATCGTTTTCCCAATGAACAGATCCGGTTGGGCAACCATCTTCACTGGGATATCCTGGGGCTCTTTACCCAATTGAAGACGGGTTTGAAGCGTGCATTCCAGGGCGGTCATCAACCCCGATCGTTCGGCATCGACACCTGGGGGGTGGACTTCGGCCTGCTCGACCGCAATGGCGAGCTGATCGGCATCCCTTACAGCTACCGCGATTCTCAGACAGAGGGCCTGATCGGGGAATTGAACAGGCTGATCGGCGCGGAGGCGCTGTATGCGCAGAGCGGCTTGCAGTTCATGCCCTTTAACACGGTGTATCAACTGGTGGCGATGCGGAAAGCGTCATCCCCGAAGCTGGATGCGGCGGAGACGCTCCTGTTCATGCCGGATCTGTTGACCTATATGCTGACCGGGGTCATCAGCTGCGAGTTTACCATCGCATCGACTTCGGGATTGCTCCATCCGGTGACGCGAGAGTGGAATCATGCGCTGATGGATCAGCTTCGCATCCCGGAGCGCCTGTTCGTCGATCCGATGCAGCCGGGCACATGGGTCGGAACGCTCCGTCCGGATATCTGCGAGGAGCTCGGGATCCCGGCGATCCAGGCGGTTGCCGTCGGCACCCATGATACGGAGTCGGCGGTGGTGGCCGTACCGGCATCTGACGGGCCGTTCTGCTATCTGGTCAGCGGCACCTGGTCCCTGTTCGGCACCGAGCTGGATGAGGCGATCGTCAGCCGTGAGGCGTTGGAGCAGAATTTCTCCAATGAAGGCGGAGTTGGCGGGAAGTATCAGCTGCTGAAAAACATCATGGGCATGTGGCTGCTGGAGGAATGCCGACGCGAATGGAAGCAGGCGGGGGAAGAGGCTTCCTATGAGCAACTGATCGCCGAGGCGCGGGATGTCCGGCCTTTCCGCAGCTTGATCGATCCGGAGGATCTGCGCTTCTACTCGCCGGGCGAGATGGCTGAGAAGATTCGTTCGTTCTGCCGTGAGACCGGTCAGCCTGAACCGGGCTCGCGCGGAGAGCTGGTGCGCTGCATCCTGGAAAGCCTCGCCCTGAAGTATCGGGACGTGTTCGAGCAGACGGAGAGGCTGACCGGACAGCAGTTTGCGGCCTTGCATATGGTGGGCGGCGGCATCCGGAATACGCTGCTCTGCCAGTTTACGGCGAACGCGCTGGGCAAGCAGGTGCTGGCCGGTCCGGTGGAAGCGAGCGCCCTCGGCAATGCGCTGGTGCAGCTGATGCATCTGGGTGAGGTGGCGGATCTTCAGGAGGCGCGGCGGATCGTCCGGGATTCGTTCGAGGTCGCTGTCTACGAGCCGCAGGACATCGAGATGTGGCAGGCGGAGTTTGTGAGATATAAAGGGTTGAGAGGCGCAGAGGGCAGCGTGTAGAGAGAAAAGCGCGCGAATGACAAGCACGTATGAGAGGCAAGCACGTATGAGAGGCAAGCACGTGTGAGAGACAAGCGCATATGAGAGTCACGGTGCCTGCGATAGACTAGTGCGTGTGAAAGACAAACATGCGAGAAAGACCAATGTGTGCGAGAGATAGCGGTTGAATATGGAGGCATAACGGCGGGGCTGTCTGGTCAGCCCTGAAAGGAATGGGGCTGTCCGGGATCAGTCAGTGATCATCCTGACCTGATCCCGGCAGCCTCTTCTGCATCTTGCGCATGTCTTCCTGCTTCGTTCGACTCGGACTGTGTGAGAGAAGATTTTTTCTTCTCTCACATGGCTTCGTCCGCCTCGAACCGCCTGAGACACGATTTTTTCTGCTCTCACGCTGCCGCGATCGCCTTGGACCGACTCTGTCTGGGGCTGTCCAAAAAGTCCATTTGAGATTCAAATGGAGCGAAATTCAAAACCCAAGAACCCAGGAATGGCTAATCTTACGGCCTTCTTGGGTTTTGACTTTTTCAGTGGTCGGGCTGAGATTTCTCTTTTCGGACAGCCCCTTTGCCTTGGCGTCCCCCGGAGCGAGTCTACTTGACGGACAGCCATTGTTCTGCGGAAGATGCGTTTTCGCAGGTGTCACGTCCTTATAAGCAGGGATGCAGCGACTTCGGTGTCTGCTCACGATGACCTTTTCGCCATGCTGAACCAGATGGGACAGCTCCCTCTGACATCGTATAGACGAAAGAAGTTAAATAGTTGGCTGTGTTTCACTCACTTATTGCTTGCGAGGATAGCGGTGGAAGCCTGATCTCCCGCGCTCATCCCTGGCGAAACTGCTGCGCCAGGGCGACGATTCGTCCGGCGATGCGCTCTTCGCAGCCTTCGCCCAGGCAGATCGTCTCATGGGCGCACGCGGCTAGGGGTTCATACTCTCCGACCCTCAACGCGTAGCGGGCATGATGCAGCATCGCCAGATCGTTGGCGTCGTTGCCGAAGGCGACGAAGGACCGCTCCTCGACGCCCAGGGACTGCAGCGCGCTCCATTTGCTGATCCCGCCGGGGCAGATATCGATGATCCGCTCGCTGTGATGCCGGATGACGTTCACATCGTATCGCGACAAGTCATCCATCCAGAGGTCCGCCTCGTCCGGAGAGTCAGGCAGGAGCAGCACTTTCACCACCGGGCTCAGTTCGTTCAGGCTGACGTTTCGGGCCAGTCGCGCGATGTCCAGATTCCGCAGGATCGGGTGGTCGTCCGGCCCCGTATACACATAATCCCATACCCCGTCGATGAGATAAGGAGTGCGGCGAGCTTCGATCAGGCGGAGCAACTCCTCCAGCAGCCCGTCGGGAAACAGCCGGGGGGCCGCAACATGTCCATCATTGCCGATCAGCGTACCGTTGCCGCCTATCATCGTGCAATGATGCAAGCTCTCGGGGATCACGGGCAGCATGTCCCGCACCGGCCTCGCGGATGCGAAGAGGATCTCATGCCCGCACGCCTCCAGCTCCAGCAGCGCATCCCGAATGATGTCCGATATCGGTTGCCCGCCAAATACGATCGTGCCGTCCAGATCAAAGATGAATCTCAATGCTCTCACTCTTTCTGATCGTCTGTGATATGCTGTTACTATTTTACCAGTGCTGGCGGCACGAACGCATGCTTGGGCGCATGGCTTCAGCATCTGGCGATATGCCGATTGGTCAGGCGTATCACTTCCAGAAGGTTGACCTTCTGCCCGGTCTTGTTGTAATAGAGCTCATCGCCCTGGATGCGGTCCACGAACAGAATGCCGTCCAGATGATCGATCTCATGCTGTATGCAGCGCGCCAGATCGTCATGACCTTCCAGAATGAAGGATTCGCCGGCGCGATTCAGACTTCTGATCTTGACGTAGCTGGCTCGTTTGACGATGCCCGTATAACCCGGGAAAGACAGGCAAGCCTCCGGACCGATCTGTTCGCCGTCGCTTGCCAGGATCTCCGGATTAATCAGCTCGATCAGCCCCTCTCCGCAGTCCATCACGACAAGGCGCCGCAATATGCCGATCTGCGGTGCGGCCAATCCGGCTCTCCCTTCGGCGGCGTACAGCGTGTCCACCATGTCATCCAGGATCTTCAGGATCCTCGGCGTGATCTCGGTGACCGGTTTGGCCTGCTTCCTGAGCGCAGGGTCGCCAAAAGGCAGAATGGTTCTCTCCGTCATCTTCACATCTCCTTCCTGTCATGGTTGCATTAATGGTTGCGCTAATGGCGACTTGGGTTACGCGCCCTTGATCTGCTTTGGCGTATAGACCCACAGGTCGCCAGGCGTGCAATCGAGAGCGGTGCACAGCGCATCCAGGGTCGCGGCTTTCATCTGCTTGGGCTGTCCTCTCAGCAGCGCGCTGATCGAAGGCGCGGACAGCTCATAACCGGCTTTTTCCTTGAGCAGGCGCGCGAGCTCCGCTCCGGTCCATATGCCTCTCGCCGCCATCACCTGTCTCAACCTCCATATCAACATGAGGATCACCCTTTGATTCGGAATTAGGCAACGCCTAAATTTTTAGTTACTACCTAATATATCAAATCAGTAGGAAAAAGAAAATGCATCCCATCAGACAGCATCAACCGAACTTCAACCGAAAAACTTTACACTCCCGGGTTGACGGAAACGCGGGTTGATCCTTAATATGGGAGTAATTTGAAAAAAAGGATCGGGACAGGCTGCGTCATCAGCGGAACGCATCCTGTCAGGAAGGAGGAACATGCCCTGAAACAGCTCACGGTCAAACATGTGCCGGAACACTACAAACTGGCGGCGCCCGAGGATCAGCGCGGGCGATGGATCGAGATAGCGTACCCGGTCGGCCATTATATCGACTCGTCGCGTCAACTGGTGGCGGGCCGGACGATTGACGAGGCGGAAGCGGGACGCAAGATCGTCAGGGGAGAGCGGATCACCAAGCGCTGCCATATCTATCTCCCGGCGGGCTATGATCCGGAGGATCAGACGAGGAGGTACAATGTCCTGTACCTGCTGCATGGCGTCGGCGGTGATCATGGCGAATGGTTGCAGGGCAATCCTGCGCCGGATGGACAGCCGCTCATCTGCCATATCCTCGACCATCTGATCGCGGAAGGGGAGATCGAACCGCTGATCGTCGTTTTCCCGAATGGCCGAAGCTCCCATGATTGGACGGATCGCAGCTTCGATTTTGCCGGCACGAGCATGCTGGGCTTCTACTACTTTGATTATGAGCTGCGTTATGATCTGATTCCTTTCATCGAGGCCCATTACCCGACCCGCGCCGACATCTCGGACACCTCTGCGGACGCCGTCATTCGCAACCGCATGCACAGAGCCATCGGCGGCCTGTCCATGGGCGGGATGCAGGCGCTGAACCTCATCATAGGCGGTTACAGGTTCGACTCTGCCGAGCATGTCGGCAAGCGCACGGGAGAGCATCCGGGGCTGGAGCCCACCGTGCAGGCGCCGGGACTGCTCGATCTGTTCGGCTATGTCGGCGCCTTCTCCAACGCTCCCACATCGAGCTCTGGCGAGGTGCTCGGCGGCCGGATACGGACATGCGGCCATCCGCTTCACCTGCTGTACCTGACCTGTGGCGATGCGGATGCCATCTCGTACGACGTATACGGGCGTTCCATCGCAGGCCTTAAGGAGCATGCCGGAGACGCGCTTGGTGACTTCTGTCAGGTGGTGGTGAAGGGCGGGGTTCACAATTTTGACGTGTGGAACCATGCGGCCTACAACTTTGGCCGTCTGGCCTTCCGGCCCCGTGAACAGCAGGCTTCCAACGTGCTCAGGGTGACGGTGGGCGGATCGTCAGCGGAGTGAAGCGACAGGCGTGCCAGACATCAGGCTCACATTTCATGTGGAAAGGATCGGTTTGAGGATGAGAAAACAGGGAGTCAATCCATATCTGCCATCATGGGAGTACATCCCGGACGGGGAGCCGTATGTATTCGGCGACAGGGTCTATGTGTACGGCTCGCATGACCGCTTCAACGGACATGCCTTCTGCCTGAACGACTATGTCTGCTGGTCAGCGCCGGTGGACAATCTCGGCGATTGGCGTTTCGAGGGCGTCATCTACCGCAAGACGGATGACCCGCTCAATCCGGATGGCCACATGTGCCTCTATGCCCCGGATGTGACAGTAGGTCCTGACGGCCGATACTATCTGTATTATGTGCTCGACAAGGTGTCGGTTGTCTCGGTCGCCGTCTGCGATACTCCTGCTGGGAAGTTCGAGTTCTACGGCTACGTCCGATATCCGGATGGCACGCGCCTTGGCGAGCGCGAGGGCGATGAGCCGCAGTTCGACCCCGGCGTGCTTGCCGAAGGAGACCGCACATACCTGTATACGGGCTTCTGCGCGCGCGGAGACCGGTCGAGAAGCGGCTGCATGGCGACGGTGCTTGGGCCGGATATGCTCACGATTGTGGAAGAGCCGGTGTTTGTTCTGCCGAGCGAGCCTTACGCCGCAGGAAGCGGCTTTGAGGGACATGAATATTTCGAGGCGCCCTCCATTCGCAAGGCGGGAGACACCTATTACCTGATCTACTCATCGGTGGTGATGCATGAGCTGTGCTACGCGACGAGCAAGCACCCGACCCGCGGCTTCCGGTATCGCGGTGTGATCGTCAGCAACAACGACCTCCACATCGATACCTACAAGCCTGCGGACAAACCGATGTATTATGGCGGCAACAATCACGGCAGCATCGTGGAGATAGGCGGACAGTGGTACATCTTCTATCACCGGCATACGAACGGCACGATGTTCAGCAGGCAAGGCTGTCTTGAGCCGATCCGGAGCCTGGAGGACGGTTCGATCCCGCAGGTGGAGATGACCTCCTGCGGCCCGAATGGCGGACCGCTCATCGGACGCGGCGAATATCCGACGTATATCGCCTGCAATCTGTTCACCCGGGATGAGGAGCTGTATTCGGGAACCTATGGCGCCTGGATGGACGGGCGCTTCCCGAAGATCACGCAGGACGGCAAGGACGGCGATGAGGAGATCGGCT
>Ga0310828_1000169_pt1 | contig 94743 bp, 82 predicted proteins | sample WT_ome_3_FD_202242 | JGI IMG/M metagenome (GOLD analysis project Ga0310828, IMG submission 202242) | Sorghum-adapted microbial communities enriched on wild type (WT) sorghum from Joint BioEnergy Institute, Emeryville, California, United... ... | reverse complement strand
CAGCCAAAGAACGGATCACTTCACGACGAGTTTTCATGGTTAGTTTCAAAACACATCCCTTCGGTAACATTTCGTTGTGAGTGAACCGATCCCTCTTTAGTAACATTTTAACTGAGTGATTGCGCACACTTGACACAGCGTCCCGCGCAACCGTATAATGGCAACAAGAATGGTCATACGGCCAACAGCGTGGACGAGGAGCAGTAGGATCAGCAGCAAGCTTTCAGAGAGTCGGTGGGTGGTGCGAACCGACAGTTGCCTGATGCGAACTCACCTCTGAGCTGACGCCCGCTTCCGATCGGAGGCGGTCGATCCGTATCCCCTGCGTTAAAGGGCAGAGTGAGTGCGAGCGAAGCACGCTCCGCACTAACTAGGGTGGTACCACGGGATCATAACCTCTCGTCCCTAGCTTTGATCTGCGATCAGCTAGAGGCGGGAGGTTTTCTGATTATTGGCGCCTGCTGATGAGGCGATGATGCGGGAACGGGGTGACCGACGCCATCTTGCCCTGCAGGTCTGGGCCAGAAGCCATCACAAGCAATCGCAAGTTATCGAGGAGGTTAACCTATGACTCAGGAGCAACAACCGATTTCTTCCGCCGGATACAATCCGCGGATCATCGAACCGAAGTGGCAGCAATACTGGGAGACGAACAAAACCTTCAAGGTGCTGGACGATGACAGCAAGCCGAAGTTCTACGCGCTGGACATGTTCCCTTATCCTTCCGGCGCCGGCCTGCACGTCGGCCATCCCGAAGGCTACACGGCGACGGACATCGTGGCGCGCGTCAAGCGGGCGCAAGGCTACAATGTACTCCATCCGATGGGCTGGGATGCGTTCGGCCTGCCGGCTGAGCAACACGCGCTCGATACGGGCAAGCATCCGCGCGACATCACGAAGACGAACATCGACAACTTCCGCCGCCAGATCAAGTCCCTCGGGTTCTCCTATGACTGGGACCGGGAGATCAGCACGACGGATCCCGAGTATTACAAATGGACGCAATGGATCTTCCTGCAGCTGTACAAGAAAGGCCTCGCCTACGTGGCGGAGGTGCCGGTCAACTGGTGTCCGGCGCTTGGCACCGTGCTGGCCAACGAGGAAGTGATCGACGGCAAGAGCGAACGGGGAGGCCATCCGGTCATCCGCAAGCCGATGCGCCAATGGATGCTGAAGATCACCGAGTACGCCGAACGCCTGCTGGAGGATCTGGAGGAGCTGGACTGGTCGGAGAGCATCAAGGAGATGCAGCGCAACTGGATCGGCAAGTCCAGCGGAGCTGAGGTGGAATTCGCCATCGACGGCACGGACAAGACGCTCCGCGTGTTCACGACTCGTCCGGATACGCTGTTCGGCGCGACCTATTGCGTCATGGCGCCGGAGCATGAATGGGTCGATGAGATCACCACTCCGGAGCAGCGGGCGGCGGTGGAAGCCTACAAGGAACAGGCGGCGCGCAAGAGTGACCTGGAGCGCACCGATCTGGCCAAGGACAAGACCGGCGTGTTCACCGGCGCCTATGCGATCAATCCGGTGAACGGCAAGAAGGTGCCGATCTGGATCGCCGACTACGTGCTGGCCGGTTACGGCACCGGCGCGATCATGGCGGTGCCGGCGCATGACCAGCGCGACTGGGAGTTCGCCATGAAGTTCGGGCTGCCGATCATCGAGGTCATCGAGGGCGGCGATGTCACCAAGGCCGCCTATACGGGCGACGGCAAGCATGTCCGCTCGGACTTCCTGGACGGGCTGAACAATGAGCAGGCGATCGCGAAGATGATCGAATGGCTGGAGGCAAATGGCAAAGGCCGCGGCAAGGTGACCTACAAGCTGCGCGACTGGCTGTTCAGCCGTCAGCGCTACTGGGGAGAGCCGATCCCGATCCTGCATCTGGAGGACGGCACGATGAAGCCGCTGAGCGAGGACGACCTGCCGCTTCTGCTGCCGGACGTGGATGAGATCCACCCATCGGGAACAGGAGAGTCTCCGCTCGCCAATGTGACGGAATGGGTCAACACGATCGATCCGGAGACCGGCATGAAGGCACGCCGCGAGACCAATACGATGCCGCAATGGGCAGGCAGCTGCTGGTACTATATCCGCTATATCGACCCGCACAACAAGGAGCGGCTCGTGGATCCGGAGCTGGCCAGGAAATGGCTGCCGGTGGATCTGTATGTCGGCGGTGCGGAGCATGCGGTGCTCCACCTGCTCTATGCGCGTTTCTGGCATAAGGTGCTCTATGACATCGGCGTCGTTCCGACGAAGGAACCGTTCCAGAAGCTGGTCAACCAGGGCATGATCCTCGGCACGAACAACGAGAAGATGAGCAAATCCCGCGGCAACGTCGTCAATCCTGACGATATCGTCAGAGACTACGGCGCCGACACACTGCGCATGTATGAGATGTTCATGGGGCCGCTCGAGGCCACCAAGCCGTGGAGCGAAACCGGCGTGGAGGGCATCTACCGCTTCCTGAACCGGGTATGGCGTCTGTTCATCGGCGAGGACGGGAAGCTGAATCCGAAGATTACCGATGAGGCTTCGGACAAGAACTTCATGCGCGTATGGCACAAGACCGTCAAGAAGGTCACCGAGGATTACGAGCAGCTCCGCTTCAACACGGCGATCAGCCAGCTCATGATCTTCGTCAATGAAGCCTACAAGGCGGAGAAGTTGCCTCGTCAGGCGATGGAGCACTTTGTCCAACTGATCGCGCCGATCACGCCGCACATCGCGGAGGAACTGTGGGAACGACTCGGCCATGAGGGCGGTATCTCCTATGTACCTTGGCCGCAATATGACGAGGCCTACACGAAGGATGATGAGATCGAGATCGTCATCCAGGTGAAGGGCAAGATCGTGGATCGGGCGATGATCCCTGCTGATCTCGACGAGCGCGGAATGGAGGAGCTGGCGCTGGCCCGCGATGCGGTGAAGCAGGCGATCGCTGGCAAGAACATCCGCAAGGTGATCGCGGTCAAGGGCCGCATCGTCAATATCGTCACCGACTGATCGGAACCGGAGCAGCAGGCACCTGGACGATGTCAGGCTTTCTGGCCATAGAAGAGCGATTCCACCTTCGTCAGGTCGCTGCTGTATTTGACATGCGTCGTATGGATGAGCTGCTCGAACATGCCGTCCAGATGAGCTTGCATGACCTTCAGTCCCTCGTAGGTAATGCCGCCAGGCACGCACACCCTCTTCTGCAAGGAAGAGAAGGTGAAGCCCTTGTCGGTCAGGAGCCTGGCTGTGCCCAGCAGCATATCGCTGGCCAGCCGGCTCGCCTCATCTCTCGACAAGCCGGTCATTTCCATCGCAGCGTCCACGAACCGTTCAAGGAAATAGCACAGGAAGGCCGGGCCGCAGCTGGACAGATCGGATGCGATTCGCGCATGCCTCTCGTCGATATGATGGGGGGTGCTGATATGCCGGAACAGCTCCTCCAGCCTTTCGCGATCGCTTGTCTGCATGCGGTCGCTGTACATGAACAGCGAAGCTCCGCTGAGCGCATAGTTTGTGATGCTCGGGATGACCTTGGCGATCTTGCACGGGAGGTGGTCTTCCAGCAGCTTGATGTGCACGGGACTCGTGATCGAGACGACGGTCTGCTCGCTCACGACGAATGGCTGGATGGCCTCGATCACCTGTTTATATTCATGCGGCTTGACGCAGATGAATATGATGTCGCAGTTCTTCGCGATCTCACGATTGTCGGTTGCTGCACATAACCCAGGGTACAGGCAGGCGAGATGAGCCGCCTTGGCATGGGAACGATTGGCGGCCATGATCTGATCCGCTGCCAGTGCGCCAGACGTGATAAATGCTTCAATCAGGATGCTCCCCATGCTGCCCGTTCCGATGAATCCGACTTTCATCATGAAACCCTCCCAGGATAACGCTATATACATCTTTTCAAGTATATGAACACGCGGGATGTCCATATGACAGGAGACTCTGCCACATGGACGGATGTATGGGGGTGTCGGGATTGTTGCGATCGAGAAGCTTGCTGGTATGGCTCGGATATGTGACCGTCATGCTCTTGTTGGCACTGATCCTGTACCGTTTGCTCACACTCCTGATGCCGGTCCCGTCCGGCTGGTCGTCGGAGGGCGAGTGGGTGCCGGTGAATGCGCTGCTGCTCAATGACGAGGAAGGGGAGCGCAAGCAGGATGAAGCGCTTGCTTCCGGCGATGCTTCGGCCCGATCCAAAGACAGCCTGGACGGGACGAAAGAGCCCGCTCAGGAACAGGCGGAATCTGCAGAGGAGCGCCGTGAGGTTGCCTCGGAGGAGTCGGCGGCGTCAGGAGATGCGCTGATTCCGATCAACTCCGCCGATCTGGAGCAGCTTCAGAAGTTGCCCGGCATCGGTCCGGCCAAGGCGCAGGCGATACTGGATTACCGACGGGAGCACGGACCGTTCAGGAGTCCGGAGGAGCTGCTGAACGTCAAGGGGATCGGGCAGAAGACGCTCGAGAAGATGCTTCCCTATCTGAAGCTGGAATGATCGACAATTCCCCGGAATAGCCCTATTCTTTTCGCGCGCTTTATGCGAAAATAGGAAATATATAAGTATTCATACCTAAATGGAGGGATTTATCGATGTCAGAAGAGCGCAAGCTGCAGTTAGAAACTCTCGCTGTCCATGCGGGTCAGGAGATTGACCCGACCACGATGTCGCGTGCGGTGCCGATCTATCAGACAACCTCGTATGGGTTCCGCGACTCGGACCATGCGGCCAACCTGTTCGCACTCGCGGAGTTCGGCAATATCTACACCCGCATCATGAACCCGACCACCGATGTATTCGAAAAGCGCGTAGCCGCTTTGGAGGGCGGTGTCGGAGCGCTGGCCGTATCGTCAGGTCAGGCCGCCATCACGTTCTCCATCCTGAACATAGCGGGAGCAGGGGATGAGATCGTCTCCGCCTCCAGCCTGTACGGCGGTACATACAACCTGTTCGCGCATACGCTGAAGAAGATCGGCATCACGGTGAAGTTCGTCGATCCTGTCGATCCGGAGAACTTCCGCAGCGCCATCACGCCGAAGACGAAGGCGCTGTATGCCGAATCGATCGGCAACCCGCGCGGCGACGTGCTCGATATCGAGGCCGTTGCGAAGATCGCGCATGAGCATGGCATCCCGCTGATCGTGGACAACACGCTGCCAAGCCCTTACCTGCTCAGACCGATCGAGCATGGCGCCGATATCGTGGTTCACTCCGCGACGAAGTTCATCGGCGGTCATGGCACGTCCATCGGCGGGATCATCGTCGACAGCGGCAAGTTCGACTGGAAGGCCAGCGGCAAGTTCCCGGGCTTCACCGAGCCGGATCCAAGCTATCATGGCCTGGTGTATACGGACGCAGTGGGGCCGATCGCCTACATTATCAAGGCTCGCGTGCAGCTCTTGCGCGACATCGGCGCATCCCTCTCGCCATTTAACTCCTTCCTGCTGCTGCAAGGTCTGGAGACGCTGCATCTGCGCATGGAGCGCCACAGCGAGAACGCGCTGAAGGTGGCGCAATATCTGGAGAAGCATCCGGCGGTGTCCAACGTGAATTATCCGGCTCTCGAATCCCATCCTTCCTATGAACTGACCAGGAAGTATCTGCCGAAGGGTGCGGGCGCCATCCTGACCTTCGAGATCAACGGCGGAGTGGAAGCGGGCAAGAAGCTGATCAACAGCGTGAAGCTGTTCAGCCATCTCGCCAACGTCGGTGACAGCAAGTCGCTGATCATCCATCCGGCCAGCACGACCCACTCGCAGCTGGAAGGCGAGGAACTGTTGTCCACAGGCGTGACGCCTGGCATGGTTCGCCTGTCCGTAGGCACGGAGAATATCGAAGATATCCTGTATGATCTGGAGCAATCGATCCAGGCCAGCCAGCAATAAGCACGACGACAGAAAGGAATGCTCTCATGACAACGAACCGCAAGGATTGGGATACGTACTTCATGGATATTGCCTTCATGGCCTCGACCAGATCCCGCTGCGGCAGGCGCAAGGTCGGAGCGGTGCTGGTGCAGGGCAAGAAGTTGCTCGGCACCGCCTATAACGGAGCGCCTTCGGGCGTGCCGGACTGCGAGGAAGCCGGTTGCATGCTGGTCGAAGAGTATGAGCTGAAGGTGGCGGATGACGGAACGGAGCAAGTGATCAGGAAGCAGCGCTGCGTGCGCACGATTCACGCGGAGCAGAACCTGCTCCTGTTCACTGACCGCCGCGATCGGGAAGGCTCGACGGTCTATGTCACCGACCAGCCGTGCTGGACATGCGCCAATATGATGGCCAACAGCGGTATCACCGAGATCGTCTATCTTCGTGAGTATCCTAAGGACAAGGACAAGGTTGTCAAACTGATGGAGCAGAAGGGCATCGTGTTCCGCCAGCTGGTTGCGTACGAACCGCCGCCAGGCTCGGTCTGAACAGGGTGACCGGTTGAATATCCGATTGAGCGTAGAGGAAGCACCTCTGTTTCGAAGACGAAGCGGAGGTGCTTTTTTGTGTTCGGAGCCATGAATATGAAATATCCACAACCATTCTATCTTAACAGCCTGCTGGTAATCGCTGGCCTCACGGCCGGTTTGCTGCAGCAATGGGCGCTGATCCTCGCCGTGATCGCCGCCCTTGCGGTGTTCATTGGCGTCCTAAGGCTGATGTCACCTGGTGACTCGTGCTTCAGGAGCGGTATGCTGACAGCGCTCATCACCGTGTGTGCCATCGGATGCGGGTATTGGACGAAGGAGACGAGCCAGACGAATATCCCCATCCAGCTGGAGAACGAACGGGTGATCGTTCAGGGGGTCATCGTCTCTGCGGTGAAAGTCGACGGGGATCGGGTATCGATGCAGCTGCATGCGGATCGGATATACCCTGCTGCACAGCCTGTCGGGGTGGAGGAACACCATCAGCCTAAGCCTGACGAGGCAGGAGTGCCCCGTCAGACGGGAGATGCAAGGCCCGTGCTTCCCACGGTCGGAAGGGGAGGCAACCTGGAACTCGAACTTGCTTCGGACCTTCGTCATCCGTCGGAGGACATCGACGACGAACGCACTCACTGGATGCTGGAGCCGGATGAACGGTTGCAGACGGTGATCTATCTTGACAGCGAGGAGCAGCAGCGGTTGTTCGGATCCTGGGGCAGAGGCGTGGAGCTGCGCCTCGTCGGAACGCTGAGGCGTCCGGCAGTCGCCAGGAATTTCGGCGACTTTGATTATCGCGCTTACCTGGAGAAGCAGCGCATCTACTGGCAGCTCTATGTCGATGATCCTGAGGCGGCCGAGGTGAGAAGCAGGCCGTCGCTCAGCCCGCATCTGCTCCTGGGAGCGATGGACCGGATCAGCGGGTGGATGACGAAGCTGGTCTGGCAGTTGTACGAGGAACGCTATGCGGGCTTTATGCAGGGGCTCCTGATCGGCGACAGGCAGGAACTGCAGCCGCAGCTTTACGACCGATTTTCCGATGTCGGCCTGACGCATGTGCTCGCCATCTCCGGCCTGCACGTCAGCGTGTTCACGGCCGGCTGCTTCTGGCTGCTGAGGCTGATGCGTCTGACGCGCGAGCGAGCGTTCACCGTCTGCTTCATCCTGGTGCCTCTCTATGTGATGTTTACGGGCGCCTCACCTTCGGCGATTCGCGCGGGACTGATGGGGATGCTGGGACTGCTCGCGATGCGTCTCGGCAAGTGGAAGGATTCGCTGCGATACATCCTGATCGCTGCGCTGGCGATGCTGGCGGCGAATCCGTATTACATATATAATGTAAGCTTTCAGTTGTCCTTCCTCGTGACGGTCGGGCTGATCCTGCTCGTGCCGCGTCTGGTCGGGCTGATGCGCGCTCTGCCCGCAGCCATATCCGGCGCCCTGGCGGTGACGGTTGCGGCGCAGCTGTTCTCCTTCCCGATCGTCATCTATTATTTTCATACGCTTCATCTGCTGTCGCCTCTTGCCAATCTGCTGCTCGTGCCGCTCGTCAGCGCGATCATCCTGCCGCTCGGCATGATCTCCCTGCTGCTCGGAGTCCTGCATCCGGCTCTGGGGCAGATCCCCGCATGGCTCAATTCGCAGGTTGCCGAGCTGCTATTCAGGGCTGTCACCTGGACGGCAGAGCGCGAGGCGCTGCTGACCATCTGGCCTGAGGTGCCGATCTGGTGGGTCGTCAGCTATTACGGCCTGCTCCTGGCGATGATCAGCCTCTGTACCAAGCTTCGTTCCCTCAGCCGCGCTTCTGTGTCGCGCGGCTTCATGATCCTGGCTGCCGCTTCGATGACGGCGCTCATCCTCTACGCTTATGCTGGCAATCCCTGGAGTCGTACCGGCGTGGTCAGCGTGCTGGATGTCGGACAGGGCGACTCGATCCTGATCCGCACCCCAGGCGGCCGGCATATCCTGGTGGATGGCGGAGGCACCTTCAGCTTCGCCCGGGAACGGGAAGATGAAGCGTGGCGGTCGCGGCGCGATCCGTACGAGGTGGGCAAGGATACGCTGGTGCCGTTGCTCCGACGGCGCGGCGTCCGGCATCTGGATGCCGTCATCGTCACCCATCTCGATGCCGATCATGTCGGAGGTCTGCATGCGGTGATCGAGCACGTGTCCACGGAGCGCATCCTGTTTAACGGCACGCTGAAGGATTCGCCTTATGCGGAGAGGCTCATCGCATCCGCGCTTGAGCGCGAGATTCCCCTGATTCCTGCAGCGGCAGGACTGGTGTGGCAGGTGGATGACGAGACGACCCTGACGTTTCTGCATCCGTTGGCGGATGCAAGCGGCGCACCGGGAAGACCAGGGATGGTGGAGGATCAGAATGGGGAGTCGGTTGTATTTGTCATGGAGATGGACGAAGCGGTCTTCCTGTTCACGGGAGATATCGGCGAGGCTGAAGAACGAGCCATTCTCCGCAGCTTGCGGGGGGAAGGAAGCGGCGGCTCCACGCTCGCGGCGAACGGAACAGCCGGCAGACGGATCGATGTGCTCAAGGTGGCGCATCATGGCAGCAGGTACAGCACCTCGGACAGCTGGCTGAATTACTGGCAGCCGCTGAGCGGTGTCATATCGGTAGGCCGCAACTACTATGGCCATCCTTCAGGCGAAGTGCTGGACAGACTGGCGAGGCGCAACATCGCAACCTTCCGGACGGACCTGCACGGGGAGGTCCAATATCGGACGGCTGACGGCCGCCTGGAGGTGCGGACGAAGCTCGGAGCCTTGCCAGCCGCCGATGGATTCTGACAGTCATACCGGCGATCCACACCTTGCTCAATACTTGGTTGTATACTTGCATTAAATTTTTTGTTATTCTAGTACATGATTTATAAAGTGGGGACGTTGCAACTTATAACGCCAAGGCACCGTCTATTAGGGTGCAAGGAAGGAGGATCCTGGTGGTAGAGCAAGAGCTGATCAGGTCTGCTCAATCGGGTGATCGCGACGCTATGATCCAGCTGTTGCGTGAGATCGAGACTCACGTCTACCGAACGGCTTATTATATCCTGGGGAATGAGCAGGATGCCATGGATGCTGCTCAGGAGGCCCTTATTCGTGTATATACGAAGATCGAATCATTCGAGGAGAAAGCCCAGTTCAAGACGTGGGTGCAGAGAATCGTCACCAATATCTGCATCGACAAGTTCCGGAGGACGAAGCCAACCGTATCCATCGATGAGCATGCGATGAACTTCACCACCGATCACAGCGTGGAGGAGGAAGTCGTCGCCACCTATGTATCGCAGGACGTCCGGGAAGCGATCAACAAACTGTCCGATCATTATCGAGCGGTCATTGTGCTTCGTTATCTGCAGGATTTCTCCTATAACGAAATATCGGACTCTTTAGGCTTGCCTTTAAACACCGTCAAATCTTACCTGTTCCGTGCGAGACAGCAGCTGCAATCGCTGCTGCAAGATTATCAGAAGGGTGGTGTTGGGGGATGAAATGTCAAGAGGTGATGGAATACATGCAGCGTCAGCTGGACCTGGATCTGACAGACTCCGAACAGCAATTGCTCGATGCGCATCTGGTGACGTGCGCCTCCTGCCGCGTCATGATGGAAAGGCTCCAGCGGCTGACAAGTGAATTGTCGAGCTTGCCCAAGGTACATCCGCCCGTAAGCCTGGTCGATGCGATCCTGCCGAAGCTGGAGGAGATCGACCGGGCCAGACAGTTAACCGTAACAGGCGCAGTCCAGCCGGCAGCGGCTGATCAGACGGAAGATGCACGGCTGGCGAACAGACGGAATCACAGAGCGAATCGCATCTCCTACAAGGTGCTCGGAGGCGTTGTGGCGGCGGGACTGCTGCTGGGCATCGCCATCGTCAACCTGGATCAGGATTCGATGCAAGTGGCGGACCAGGCGATGTCCGGTTCGTCCTCATACAGCCAGGCGAACATGGCGCTCATGAATGTCGCGACCAGCTCGGCAGACAGCTCTGCGAGCGAGGAGGCTGAAGCAGCCGATGATGCTTCCGGTTTCGCGGCCTTGCCAGTTTATGAAATTTATGACCAGTCGTCCTCGTACGTGGCGGATTCCGAAGACAAGCCCGTCGGCATCCTGGCACCGTCGAGCGGGAGACAGGGGTTTCTCGGCATCCCGGTGACCGGTGGGAAATCCGGGGACCAGGCCGTTGGAACGGAAGAGCCGGCGGCGGAGCTGGGCAGCACGAGCAAGAGCGCAGCTGGCTTGACAGGAGAGAAGTCCGAATCGTTTGAAGTGGATATCAATCTGGAGGAAATCGGCACGATCATGGGCGGCATCGAAGGGTCAGTTGGTCTGGCCTCACCGGAAGGCACCTACTCCGTTTTCATCGAAAATGGCTCGGTCGTCATACTGGACAGCAACCATGAGCGGACCTACATCTCCCAATCCTTTGGCGATGCCGAGGTATACGGACTGGAGTGGATGGACGACAGCCGTCTGACCTTCAAGGTGCTGACAGATGAAGGTGAACAGGCTTATTATATCGATCTCGACGATCGTTCGGAAGGGCGAATGTAATGGCTCCGGCGAGCGCTGATCAATTGCTGAATGAAGCGATGTCCGGCAAGGTGCGCCCCGTATACGTCTGCTTCGGTACGGAGGAATACATGCTCGGCAGGTTCGTCGAGCGGTTGACGAACATGCTCCTGCCCGATGAGGCCAGGGAGTTCTCTTTTAGCAAACATGACCTGACGCAGACCGATCTGGATGCCGTGCTGGACGATGCGGAGACAGCGTCCCTGTGGTCGGAGCGCAAGGTGATCCTGGCCAGGCATGCGGTATTCTTCACCGGCGCGAAACCGGTTGGTAAGATCGAGCACGATACGAACAGACTGGGCGCCTATCTGGAATCGCCGTCCGAACAGAGCGTCATCATCTTCACCGTTCACGCGGATAAGCTCGACGAACGCAAGAAAATCGTCAAACAGCTGAAATCCGCGGGATGCGTCGTATCCTTCAACGAGCTGTCGGAGAAGGAGCTGAGAAGCTGGGTGGAGCAGCAGGCGGATGAGGCCGGTTGCCGCTTCGCTCCTGGAGCCGTTGAGCGGCTGGTGCTGTTGGCCGGCACCGATCTCCAGACGCTGAAGAGCGAGATCGACAAGCTGACGCTCTATGTGAGGGGGAAAGGGATCATATCTGCAGAAGATATTGAGCGGCTGGTCGTCAGCAATTCCGAGCAGACGGTCTTCATGCTGGTGGAGGAAGCGGTCAGGAGGCATCCGGACCGGGCTCTCTCGATGCTCCATGAGCTGCTCATGCGGCGCGAGGAGCCGATCAAGATCCTGGCGCTGATCGCCAGGCAGTTCCGCATCATGCTGCAGGTGAAACAGCTCTTCGAACAAGGCTATTCGCATCAGCAGATCGGGAGCATGATCGGCCTCCATCCGTATCCGGTGAAGCTGGCGCATGAACAGAGCCGCGCATACAGCCTGCAACGGTTGATGCGCTGCCTCGCGAAGCTCGCGGATCTGGACCATCAGATGAAGAAGGGACTCATCGACAAACGGCTGGGGCTGGAGCTGTTCGTGCTGGAACTGGCCGCATCCTGATCAGGGGCGATCCGAAAGGTCAGCCCCTTTCGCCATCACACGGAAAAGAGGCCGTCCCTGAAAGTCGTTGAAGACTTTCCGGACGGCCTCTTCATATGTTTCCATCATGTCATCAGGCTTGCTTCAGAAGTGCGTTTACTTTCTTCGCAAGTTTCGATTTCTTGTTAGCGGCAGCGTTCTTATGAATCAAGCCCTTGGATGCGGCTGTGTCCAGCTTCTTCGAAGCGTAGACCAGAGCTGCCTTGGCTTTCTCAATATCGTTATTCGCCACAGCTGTTTCTACTGCCTTAACAGCAGTGCGAAGAGCAGACTTCTGCGAAGCGTTTTGCAGACGGCGTTTTTCGCTTTGCTTCACGCGCTTGATGGCGGACTTAATGTTTGGCATGCTGATTCACCTCCAACCTTGCACATACGATTCGTCTCGTGTCACAACTTTAAGTATTCTAACATGTGGTTATGCAAAAAGCAACAGAATTTCTCCTGATAGAGTGAGGTGGATGCGGCCCAACCACGGCTGATCCCGCATAATCCACGGCAGGCTGTTGCACAATAAGGTCAGTCAATGTGTCAATCTTCCGAGCAAAGGAGAACCGCAATGAATCAGTCGAAACATAAAGCTCTGTTCAGCGAGCATCCGGATCAGAAGGAGTGGAATCTGGATCAGGAGCTGAACCAAAGGTCCACGCAGCTCGACCTGGCCCTGGAAGCGAAGGAGCTCGCGAGCAGCACGCGCGGCCTAAGCGACGAACTGCCCGGCGTACATACGGAGTTATGGGAAGAGGAAGGGATCAGGATCACGCGCATCGAGGTGCAGAATGAGGAGGGCTCGCGCGCGATCGGCAAACTGCCCGGGCATTATATCACGATAGAGGTCCCGGGGCTCAGGCGCAAGGACACGAAGCTGCAGGACAGGGTCGCGACCTGCTTCGCCCAGGAGTTCGAACGCTTCCTGGACCATCTGAAAGTTCCGAAGGATGCCAAGGTGCTGATCATCGGACTCGGCAACTGGAACGTCACACCGGACGCGCTGGGGCCGCTGGTGGTCGAGAACACCATGGTCACCCGACATTATTTTGAGCTCATGCCGGATCAGGTTCATCCCGGTTACCGCCAGGTCAGCGCCGTGGCGCCGGGCGTGCTGGGCACGACCGGCATTGAGACGAGCGACATCGTCCATGCGCTCGTCGAGAAGCTGAAGCCGGATCTGGTGATCGCAGTCGATTCCCTCGCCTCCAAGGCGCTGGAGCGGGTCAACACGACGATCCAGATCGCCGATACGGGCATCCATCCGGGATCGGGGATCGGCAACAAGCGCAAGGGATTGACGAAGCAGGATCTTGGCGTCGATGTGATTGCCATCGGCGTGCCCACCGTGGTCTATGCGTCCACGATCGTCACGAGCACGATGGACATGCTGATCCGCCATTTCAAGCGAAGAACCGACAACACCAAGCAGATCTTCGGGCTCATGGACCAGCTGTCCGAAGCGGAACGCCTGGAGCTGATCAAGGAAGTGCTGAATCCGATCGGACACGATCTGCTCGTTACGCCGAAGGAGATCGACGAATTCATCGAAGACATCGCCAACATCATCGCCAGCGGCCTGAATGCCGCCCTGCATGAAGCGGTGGATTCCTCGAATGTCGCCGCCTATACGCATTGAGAGAGTGCGGACAGTTGAATCGACATTCCCCGGCAGGATAGAGGCCTGACCCGCCCTCTCCTGTCTTTTTGGCTTGCGATGATTTGCTATCCATGGTTCTATCTGGCCCTCACACTTCATAGATTGGTTACTAGATTAAGAGTCTATGGAGCCTGAGGAGGTAGAACAGGATGCAGTCAGGGACAAGCTCGCACCATACAGGAAATGCATGGACATCGGACAGACAGTTGATCGCTTACGGCAAGTTGCTCGTTCTGCTCGCGGCAGGGACATTTACCCTGGTGGTCGTGATCGGATTCGTGGCATGGCTGAATGGCACGCTCTGGCGATCGACCAATGAGACGCTGCTCGCTATGACCGGCGCCATCCCGGAGGACGTGCTCGTCGACGTGCTGGAGGCCGAATTGGGAGGCGTGCGCACCACTAGCGAGGACGAAGGCGGCATGGCCGTCCAGGCCTCGAGGCGGCTGATCAGGCTGCTGACCGGCATCGATCCGGTCGATGCGCGCAGCGTGCTGGCGTCCGAGATCACCGGACTGGCAGCGGCGAGCAAGGCTCCGGCGGATCCGCGAGACCAGCCGGAACCATCAGAGCCGATCGGTCAACCGCCCTCTCCCGGAGTCCTTCTGCCCGGTCAGGCTGACGAGCCGTCATCGCCGGTTGCCGGGCAGGCCGAGCCGGTCGAAGAACAGAAGGAAGGGGTCGAGGATGAGGAGCTTCCGGAGCTCGATATTCCTGTCTCGGCAGGTCTGGAGGAGCGGCGGAGAGTGAAGGTCTTCATCTATCACTCACACAACCGGGAATCCTGGGTGCCGGAGCTGGAGGGGGTCAAGCATGCGAATCAGGCTTACGATGAGGAGATCAACATCACGCTGCTGGGCAAGCGGCTGGCCGAGAGGCTGGAGGAGGAGGGCATCGGCACGAAGGTGTCGACCAAGGATTATCCATCCGCCATCAAGGACTTCAATTACAATCATTCCTACGCCTATTCGTTCAAGACCGTTCAGGAAGCGGCCATCACCTATCCCAAGCTGCAATATTACTTCGACATCCATCGCGATTCGCAGAAGCGGAGCCTGACGACGACCACCATCGACGGAGCGGAATATGCCCAGGTCTATTTCATCATCGGCAAGCAGAATCCGAACTGGCAGGAGAACGAAGCGTTCGCCAGGAGGATTCACGACAGGCTGGAGGAGCGGTATCCGGGTCTATCGCGCGGCATTTTGGGGAAAAATGCACAAACAGGAAACGGCGAATACAATCAGCACATATCCCCCAACGCCATCCTGATCGAGATCGGCGGACCGGAGAATACGCTCGAAGAGTCCTATCGGACCATCGATGTGCTCGCCGAGGTGCTGTCCGGTCTGCTCATGGATGCGGAGAAGGCGGACGCGCCGGTGGCGCCGGGCGAGATCGTGGCAGCATCGGCGCAAACGACGGTGCAAACAGATGGGAGGGCCAGGAATGAATGACATCTGGAAATTCTGCATCCGCATGGGGATCGTCGGGCTGCTGATCTGCTTCGGCATCTTCTACGGCGTCGATCTGGCGACCCATGGACTGGGCGAGACAGGCGGCAGAAGCATCGGCGTAAGCCCCGGAACCTCCGGGGAGTGGACCGGGCAAGGCCCGGGAGAGGTGGCGGGAGCGACGGACCCGCAGCAGACCGGCAACGGGGCTCGTGGTGAAGGCCAGGACCCGTACCCATATCGGCCGCCTTATGATCCCTTGACTCCGGCGCAGGAGCCGACGCTGGTCAGCCTGCTCGCGGATGTGACCGGCAACGTGTTGCAGAGAACCGCGCGCGGCAGCATCGAGCTGATCGTGTCGCTGTTCGACGGCATCCTTCACTAGCCTGACTCTCTGGCATCTTTTAAACCCTTCCCATTACTGATATAATGATAATCAAATTTGTGGGGGGTCAGGCATGACGGACATTCACGAACGACAAAAGAAAATCAGGAACTTCTCAATCATCGCCCATATCGATCACGGCAAGTCGACGCTCGCAGACCGCATCCTGGAATATACAGGCGCATTGACCTCTCGTGAGATGCAGGAGCAGGTGCTCGACCAGATGGATCTCGAGCGGGAACGGGGCATCACGATCAAGCTGACGGCGGTGCGTCTGTCCTACAAGGCGGACGACGGCGAAGAATATATTCTGAATCTGATCGATACGCCGGGACACGTCGACTTCACTTACGAGGTATCGCGCAGTCTGGCGGCATGCGAAGGGGCGCTGCTCGTCGTCGACGCGGCGCAGGGCATCGAGGCGCAGACGCTGGCGAATGTATATCTGGCACTGGACAACAATCTGGAGATCCTGCCGGTCATCAACAAGATCGACCTGCCAAGCGCCGAGCCGGAGCGCGTCAAGCAGGAGATCGAGGAGGTGATCGGTCTCGACGGGAGCGATGCGGTGCTTGCCTCAGCCAAAGCTGGCATCGGCATCAAGGAGATCCTGGAGCAGGTTGTGGCCAAGGTGCCCCCTCCTTCCGGCGATCCGGACAAGCCGCTGAAGGCGCTGATCTTCGACTCGCACTATGATGCCTACAAGGGCGTCGTCGTCTACGTGCGGATCATGGACGGCTCGGTTCGCCCGGGCTCGCAGATCAAGATGTTCTCCACCGGCAAGACCTTCGAGGTGATCGAGGTCGGCGTCTTCCGGCCGCGCATGACGACCGTTGACGAGCTTCATGTCGGCGATGTCGGCTTCATCGTGGCCGGCATCAAGAATGTGAAGGATACGCGCGTCGGGGATACGATCACCGATGCGAAGAATCCGACGCCAGAACCGCTTCCGGGCTATCGGCGCATCAATCCAATGGTCTTCTGCGGGATGTATCCGATCGAATCGTCGGATTATGAGGATCTGCGCGAGGCGTTGGAGAAGCTGGCGCTCAACGATGCGTCGCTCCGCTTCGAGCCGGAGACCTCCTCGGCGCTTGGTTTCGGATTCCGCTGCGGCTTCCTCGGGCTACTGCATATGGAGATCATCCAGGAGCGCATCGAACGGGAGTTCAATGTTCCGATCCTGACGACGGCGCCAAGCGTCGTCTACCGCGTCACGTTGACGAACGGTGAGGTCAGGGAGATCGAGAACCCTTCGCTCTATCCGGAGCAGGGCAAGATCGATTACGTGGAGGAGCCTTACGTCAAGGCGTCGATCATCGTGCCGAACGATTATGTCGGAGCGATCATGGAGCTGTGCCAGGGCAAGCGCGGCGAATTTGTGAACATGGAATATCTGGACACCAATCGTGTCACCTTGACTTATGAGATTCCGTTATCCGAGATCGTATATGACTTCTTCGACCAACTGAAGTCCAGCACCAGAGGCTATGCTTCATTCGACTACGAGCTCGTCGGGTACAAGCGCTCGAACCTGGTGAAGATGGACATCCTGCTGAACGGGGAACAGGTGGATGCCCTGTCCTTCATCGTGCATCGGGACCGCGCCTACCATCGCGGCAAGGCGATCTGCGAGAAGCTGAAGGATCTCATCCCGCGCCAGATGTTCGAGGTGCCGATCCAGGCTGCGATTGGCCAGAAGATCATCTCGCGCGAGACGGTCAAGGCGATGCGCAAGAACGTGCTTGCCAAGTGTTATGGCGGCGACATTACCCGCAAGCGCAAGCTGCTCGAGAAGCAGAAGGAAGGCAAGAAGCGGATGAAGCAGGTCGGCAGCGTCGAAGTGCCGCAGGAGGCGTTCATGGCGGTGCTGAAACTCGACAATTAGCATATGGCGCCACTGACGAAGGAAGCATCGTCAGGCGCATCTACCATACGAACACCCAGGCAGGGGAAAGTTGTCAGCTGTGCCAGGATGGCGACGCATGGCTGGCCCGACTTTCCCCTCCGTCTGTTTGAAGTTTGTCCGACAGGAAGGAGGCGGCGAAGGTTGCAGGAGACGAGCACGATGAGCCCGCGAGCGGTGTATATCCACATCCCGTTCTGCACGAACAAATGCCACTATTGCGATTTCAACTCCGTGGTGCTGCAAGGCCAGCCGGTGATGGACTATCTCCAGGCCCTGGAGCGGGAGATGGCGTACACGGTGGAGAGGCTGCCGCCGCAGACGATCGACACGATCTACGTCGGCGGGGGAACGCCGACGGTGCTGACGCCGGAGCAGATGGCGTATTTCCTGCGCTCGGTGCGCGCCTGGTTCCCCGATCAGGCGATGAACGTGGAATTCTCGATGGAGGCCAATCCGGGCACGGTGGACGAGGAGAAGCTCGCGGCGATGAAGGAAGGCGGCGTGAACCGGATCAGCTTCGGCGTGCAATCCTTCGACAACCGGTTGCTGCACGACATCGGGCGCATTCACGATACGTCGGATGTGTACCGCAGCCTCGAGGCGGCGCGCAAGGCAGGCTTCACCAACCTGTCGATCGATCTGATGTTCGGGCTGCCGAACCAGACGCTGGAGCAGCTCGATCATACGCTCTCGGCAGCGCTGGCGCTCGATCTGCCACATTATTCGATCTACAGCCTGAAGGTGGAGGAGAATACGCTGTTCTACAAGCTGTATCAGCGGGACGAGCTGCCGCTGCCGGATGAGGATACGGAGCTCGAGATGTATCGCCTGATCATGGACCGGCTGCAGGCGGCCGGCTATGAGCAGTACGAGATCAGCAACTTCGCCCGGCCGGGCTTCGAGAGCCTGCATAATATGACATACTGGCGCAATGAACCTTACTACGGCATCGGCGCAGGAGCGCATGGCTATGCGGCCAGGCTGCGCCATATGAACATCCGGGGCGTTCAGCCATATATCCGGGCGTGCCGGACGGGCCTTCCGCGGGCGGAGGAGCATCCCGTTTCCGAACAGGAAGCGATGGAGGATTTCATGATGGTGGGACTCCGCATGTTGCGCGGCGTGAGCAATGAAGATTTCCGAAGGCAGTTCGCGGTGTCGATGGAAGAGGCGTTTGGCCAGACGCTCTCCAGGCTGCTGACGCAAGGCTTGCTGGAACGCACGGAGGACGGATACAGGCTGAGCCGGCAGGGATTGATCTACGGCAACGAGGTGTTCGGCGCCTTTCTCGGGGCGGTGGAGACCGGTTGAGGGGTGCGGCGACAATCGGGCTGTGTCAGGCGCACGTCCAGGCAACATGAAGTTGTAAACGAGGTTTGCACATCCATCGAGAGCCGGGTCTTCTGCAGATGCATGGCATCACGATCTTGCACCGGGCTGCACCTGCTTCGACAAACCGATCTGCGGCCGATGCATGACACAGGACCGATGATCGTGCGAAAAGGCTGAAAGACGCGACAAAAACCGATTGCATAGTTATGCTGTGTGTTGTATATTTATCCCTATCTGCAATACCATTATCGCAATCGGACAAAGGACGGACAAGGTCTGACGGGCTGGCCCGCGAGGGATGTCAGGCAAGATGGCGCGCCTGACGTCGCAGGCAGACTTCTTGGAAACTCAAGATACAGGGATACAGGTGGGGATGAATGATCATGGCGGTCGTGCGCAAGGCCACGCTGGATGATGTCGAACAGATTTATACATTGATAGATCGTTATGCCCGGAGGGGCATCATGCTGCCCCGGTCGCGGGAGCTGCTCACAAGGGTGATTGATACTTTCACGGTCGCCGAGGAAGACGGGAGCGTCATCGGCATCGGCTCGCTGTGCGTGCTTGGCAAGGAGCTGGTCGAGATCCGTTCCCTTGGGATCGACGAGCAGTACAAGGGCAGGGGCATCGGCTCGCGCATCGTGGAGATGCTGGTGCAGGAAGCTCGGGAGATGAACATGCGGCAAGTGATGGCGCTCACCTACGAGGTCAGGTTCTTTGAGAAGAACGGCTTCCGCGTGGTGGACAAGGAGATCTTCCCGGAGAAGGTCTGGACGGACTGCGTCAATTGCAAGAAGCGGCATTGCTGCGATGAAATCGCTGTGCTGAAGACGCTGGATTGACTTGACAAGGACAAAAGCGTTTTGGTATTTTTGTAGTAGGTTTTAGCACTCGCGCGTCCTGAGTGCTAACGAAAGGAGGCTGACTAACGTATGCTGTCAGAGCGCCAACGCTTGATCCTGAACGCCATCGTCGACGATTACATCCGCTCGGCGGAGCCGGTCGGTTCTCGCAGCATATCCAAACGTGGCGATGTAGCGTACAGTCCGGCGACCATTCGCAACGAGATGTCAGATCTCGAAGAGCTCGGTTATCTCGAGCAGCCTCACACATCCGCTGGTCGCATCCCCTCTCACAAGGGATATCGATATTATGTGGATCATCTGATCCGCGTCAAGGAGCTGTCGAAGCAGGAGATTGACAGACTGAAGCTGTTCTTCGCGGAGCGCATGCAGCAGCAGGAGAAGGCCATCCGCCAGGTGGCGATGATCCTGGCCGAGATGACCAGCTACACCTCGTTTGTGCTCGAGCCGGAGTTGATCCATACCTCGCTCAAGCATATGCAGATCATCCCGCTCAATGAGAAGCAGGCGGTGGTGATCATCGTAACGAACACTGGTCATGTGGAGAACAAGCTGATCACCCTGCCGCGGGACGTGTCTGTTTCGGATATTGAGAAAGTGGTCAACATATTAAATGCGAAGCTGGCCGGAGTTGCCATGATGCATCTCAATTCCAAGCTGTATGACGAGGTTGGGGAAGAGATACGCAGGTATGTGAGCCGCTATCAGGAATTGATCAGGATGCTCGATTCCGCACTCACCATCGAAGACGAAGGACGCGTCTTCCTGAGCGGGGCAGCCAACATGATGAACCAGCCTGAGTTCCGCGACGTCGAGAAGGTCAAGTCGCTCTATTCGTTGCTGGAGGAGCATGACACGCTGGTCAAGCTGCTGTCGCCGACGGAAGTGGGCGTTCAGGTGCGGATCGGCTCCGAGAACAACCTCATGGCGATCAACAACTGCAGTCTGATCACGGCCACCTACTCGATCGACGGTCAGACCCTGGGCACGATTGGCATTCTCGGCCCTACCCGCATGGAGTATGGCAAAGTGATCGGCTTGATGCAATATTTATCCAAGGAAATGTCCAATATTCTGTCGTCCTTCGAGCAGGACTGAGGATGGGGGGGTGAGAACGAGCAATGACAGAACAGAACGAGCAAATGAACCAGGATCAATCGCAGCAAGCGACTGCCCAGGATCTGGAACAGGCAGAAACGGTTATCCCGGAAACCGCAGCACAGGACGCATCCGCGCCCCAGGAGGACGCTGCCGAGTCGAGTCTGCTGGATGAGCTTCGCAGTCAGTTGGACGAACAGCAGCAGAGGCTGCTTCGTCTGCAGGCTGATTATGATAACTTCCGCCGCCGGACCCGACAGGAGAAGGAGGATTTCGCCAAGTACGCTTCTTCCGAAGTGGTGGAGAAGCTGCTTCCCGTTCTCGACAATTTCGATCGGGCCCTGGCCGCAGGGCGATCCGGCAATGATTATGAAGCGCTGATCAAAGGCGTGGACATGATCTACCGCCAATTCAAGCAGGTGCTGGAGCAAGTGGGCCTGTCCGAGATGAATGCGGTCGGACAGCCATTTAATCCGGAGTATCATAACGCCGTGATGAAGGTGGAGGACGAAGAACACGAGGAAGGCATCGTGCTGGAAGAATTGCAGAAGGGCTACATGTTCAAGGACAAGGTTCTTCGCCCGGCCATGGTCAAAGTGAGCGGCTAAGACAGAGAAAGATAGGAGGACACACCAGTATGAGCAAAGTTATCGGTATAGACCTGGGAACGACCAACTCGTGCGTGGCGGTCATGGAAGGCGGCGAAGCGGTCGTGATCCCCAATGCGGAGGGGAACCGTACCACCCCTTCGGTAGTGGGCTTCAAAAAGGACGGTGAACGCATCGTCGGCGAGACGGCCAAGCGCCAGGCGATCACCAACCCGAACCGGACGATCATCTCGATCAAGCGCCATATGGGTACCGACTACAAGGTGGATATCGACGGTACCAAGTATACCCCGCAGCAGATCTCCGCGATGATCCTGCAGAAGCTGAAGGCCGACGCGGAAGCATACCTCGGCCAGGAAGTGAAGCAGGCCGTCATCACGGTTCCGGCGTACTTCAATGACAGTCAGCGCCAGGCGACCAAGGATGCCGGCAAGATCGCCGGTCTCGAGGTGCTTCGCATCGTCAACGAGCCTACCGCTGCCGCCCTCGCATACGGCCTTGACAAGGAAGAAGACCAGACGATCCTGGTATTCGACCTTGGCGGCGGCACGTTCGACGTCTCGATCCTCGAGCTTGGCGACGGCATCTTCGAGGTCAAGGCGACCAGCGGCGACAACCATCTGGGCGGCGATGACTTCGACCAGAAGATCATCGACTACCTCGTCGCCGAATTCAAGCGGGATACAGGCGTGGACCTGTCCAAGGACAACGCGGCGCTGCAACGCCTGAAGGACGCGGCCGAGAAGGCGAAGAAGGAGCTTTCCGGCGTGCTGACGACGACCATCTCCCTGCCGTTCATCACGGTCGTCGACGGAGTGCCGCAGCACCTGGAGATGAATCTGACCCGCGCCAAGTTCGAAGAGCTGACGGCAGACCTGGTGGAACGCACGATGGGTCCGACCCGTCAAGCCCTGAAGGACGCGGGACTGACCCCTGCCGATATCGACAAGGTCGTGCTGGTCGGCGGTTCGACGCGCATCCCGGCTGTCCAGGAAGCGGTGAAGAAGCTGATCGGCAAGGAGCCGCACAAGGGCGTCAACCCTGACGAAGTCGTGGCGCTTGGCGCAGCGATTCAGGCAGGTGTCCTGACCGGCGAAGTGAAGGATGTCGTGCTGCTGGACGTGACTCCGCTGTCGCTGGGCATCGAAACGGCAGGCGGCGTATTCACGAAGATGATCGAACGCAATACGACGATCCCGACGAGCAAATCGCAGATCTTCTCCACGTTTGCGGATAACCAGACGAGCGTTGAGATTCACGTGCTCCAGGGCGAACGCGCGATGGCTGCCGACAACAAGACGCTCGGCCGCTTCATCCTCAGCGACATTCCGCCTGCGCCGCGTGGCGTGCCGCAGATCGAGGTGACCTTCGACATCGACGCCAACGGCATCGTCAACGTATCGGCGATGGACAAAGGCACAGGCCGCAGCCAGAAGATCACGATCACTTCCTCCAGCGGTCTGACCGACGAGGAAATCGAACGCATGATGAAGGAAGCCGAAGCGCATGCTGAAGAGGACAGGAAGCGCAAGGAGCTCGTTGAAGCGAAGAACGAGGCGGATCAGCTCGTCTACACGGTCGACAAGACGCTGAAGGACCTCGAAGGCAAGGTCGATCAGTCCGAGATCGCCAAGGCGAATGAAGCCAAGGAAGAGGTCAGGAAGGCGATGGAGACCAACGACATCGACAAGATTCGCAAGGCGAAGGATAAGCTGAGCGAGGTTGTGCAACAGCTGTCTGTGAAGCTGTACCAGCAAGCTGCCGGCAATGACGGTCAGCAAGCTGCGGGAAGCAGCGACAGCGGGACCAGGAAAGAAAACGTCGTGGATGCCGACTACGAAGTCGTGGACGACAAGAAAGACTGATCGCCAGACAACGAATGATGTGAACCAAGCGGAAGATCCTGACATACGATATTCACGCGATCCGGTCTTCACGCATCAGTCCGTAAAGTCAAAGCCGGTAATGAACCGGCTTTGACTTTGATTTGTATTGTTGCGATTTACCAAGTCATATATGGGAGTGGAACGAGTGAGCAAGCGTGACTATTACGAAGTGCTTGGCGTAGACAAAAACGCCACCCCCGACGAGATCAAAAAAGCATACCGGAAGCTGGCGCGGCAATATCATCCGGACGTCAACAAGGAACCGGATGCGGAGGAAAAGTTCAAGGAAGTGAAGGAAGCCTATGAGGTCCTGAGCGATGAGAACAAGCGCGCCCAGTATGACCGATACGGCCATGCCGATCCGAACCAGGGCTTCGGCGGCTTCGGAGGATTCGGTGGCGGAGGCGGCTTCGAGGACTTCGGCGGCTTCGGCGATATCTTCGACATGTTCTTCGGCGGCGGTTCGAGACGCAATCCGAATGCGCCTCAGCGCGGCGCCGATCTGCAATATACGATGACGATCGAATTCCGGGACGCGGTCTTCGGCAAAGAGTCGGACATCGAGATCCCGCGCACCGAGAATTGCGACCACTGCAACGGCAGCGGCGCCAGACCCGGCACGCATCCTGAAACGTGTCCCACCTGCCGCGGGACCGGACAGCAGGAAGTGGTGCAGAATACGGCATTTGGCCGCATCGTGAACCGGAGGGTATGTCCGACCTGCTCAGGTGCGGGCAAGATCATCCGCGAGAAATGCTCCCACTGCTCCGGCACCGGCAAGGTGAAGAAGCGCCGGAAGATCCATATCAAGATTCCGGCCGGCATCGACGACGGCGCTCAGCTGCGCGTCTCCGGCGAAGGCGAGAGCGGGATTCGCGGCGGTCCGCCGGGAGACCTGTACGTGGTCGTCAACGTGAAACCGCATGATTTCTTCGATCGGGAGGGCGACGACATCTACTGTGAAGTGCCGATCACCTTCGCCCAGGCTGCCCTAGGCGACGAGATCGAGGTGCCGACGCTGTCCGGCAAGGTGAAGCTGAAGATCCCGGCGGGCACCCAGACGAACACCTATTTCCGCCTGAAGGGTCATGGCGTGCCGCGGCTCAGGGGCATCGGCCAGGGCGACCAGCATGTCAAGGTCGTCGTTGTCACCCCGACGAAGCTGAGCGACAAGCAGAAGGAATTGCTTCGCGAATTCGCCAGACTCAGCGGCGAAGATGCGCACGAGCAGCAGGAGACGCTGTTCGAGCGGATGAAGAAGGCGTTCCGCGGATAGATGGTGACAAGATTAGCCCCGCAAGGGGCTTTTTTATTGACAGATAACGTTGGCGGCTGCATGATGAGGAAGTGATCATACCAGACGTCGCAGAATAGGAAGTGTACTTGCTTGGGGTACCTGTATCTTCTCTTCGCCACCATGTCCTGGAGCCTGGTTGGCGTATTGGTGAAAACGGCCTCATTCCAGTTTGATTTCTACACGATCACCTTCGCCAGATTCTTCATCGGCGTGCTGGCGCTTGGCGTGCTGGTCATCGCCACCCGCAACACGCTCAGGCCCAGGCTGCTGGGCAAGTGGATCTGGATCGGCGCCCTGGCCAAAGCGGCGAACTATCTGTTCGAGAATCTCGGGGTGTCTGCGGGTTATGCTTATGGCAACGTGCTCGTCTATCCGGTCCAGACGCTCTGTTTGATGCTGTGCGGCATCCTCCAGTTCAGGGAGAAAATGTCCATGCGGGGCTGGGTCGCCTCCATGATCGTCATCATCGGCGCCCTCCTGATCACCTGGAACGGTCGCCCGCTCAACTCGCTGTGGAGCGACCAGGGCTGGCTGTCCGTCATCTTCGTCCTCTCGGGCATCGGTGCGGCGGTGCACCTGCTCAGCCAGAAGATGCTGCTCGACCAGATGAACGACGTGTCGATGAACTTCTCGATCTTCTTCTGGGCATCGCTCATCACCGTGTTGCCGCTGCCCTTCGCGGCAGACTGGTCGCCGGAGCCTCTGCCAGGCTCGTGGCTGGCCGCCATCGCCCTCGGGCTCATCACCGGCCTCAGTTTCGTCTTCTCGTCTAAGGCCATGCGCACCGTGAAGTTCTCGGTGACGGCGATCGCCACCAATCTTCCCGTGCTGTTCACCGTTATCTGGGCGGCGCTGTTCTTCCGTGAGCCGATCACCGGCTACATCTCCTGCGGCGCGGTCATCGTGGTCATCGGCATGACGATGCTCAACTGGCCGGTGCGCAAGGAGAAGGAGCAGGCGGCATCGACCTCTGGCGGGACATGAAGACAAATGCAAGATCGTCGTGATCGGCAGAGGCGCATGAAAGGTCTCATCCGCGATCAGGCATCGAAGCCAGATGCGGCTCAGAGCAAGGCCAGGCCGGAAGGGAACGTTCGGTTTCCCTTCCGGCCTGTTTTTCGGTCAAATAAGGCATCCACGTTCCGTAAGCGTCAGGCCATCCGTGTCATCAGCAACAACTGAAACGGATCAGGGCGTGCTTCAACGCCCGCTTCCCATCAATCCGATAGGGATATATTTGATATTTTGGCTTTTCCATATAGCCGGTTATGGTTACGATCAGATAAAATGGATATGCAAGCGATATTTGATCAAAGAATGGAAGGGATGGGGCGGAAGATGCGTATCATTCGCTATCTCGATGCCGGGCAGGCGTGTCTCGGCGCCGTAACGGATGAAGGAGCAGCCTATCGCCTGCGCGATCCGGACTTGCTGTCGCTCGTGCGCCGGGCACGGTCGCGCGGCTTGCGGCCGGCGGAGCTGATCAGACAGGAGATGGCTGAGCTTGTCCCGGTGCAGACGGACTGGACGAAGCTTCACCTGCTCGTGCCGCTGGAAGCGCCGGAGGTGTGGGCGGCAGGCGTCACCTATGAGCGAAGCAGGGAAGCGAGAAATGCGGAAGTGCAGAACAAGGATGTGCTGGCGTTCAGCTATTACGATCAGGTGTATGACGCCGAGCGTCCGGAGATCTTCTTCAAGTCCACGGCAGCCAGGACGAGGGGGCCGGGAGAGACGGTATGCATCCGTCGCGATTCCCGCTGGCAGGTGCCGGAGCCGGAGTTGGCGCTGGTGATCGCTGCAGGCGGCGAGATCATCGGCTACACGGTCGGCAATGACATGAGCAGCCGCGACATCGAGGGGGAGAACCCGCTCTATCTTCCGCAGGCCAAGATATGGCGGCATTCCTGTTCCTTCGGTCCGGCGATCCGCCTGGCGGAAACCGTCGAGGACCCCCATGCCTTCACGATCACCTGCCGCATCTACCGCAACGGCGAGAAGGTAACGGAAGGAACGGCCTCGACCGGGCAGATGAAACGCAGGTTCCACGAGCTGGTGTCCTGGCTCTCCCGCGATAATGTCGTGTTCGACGGGACCGTGCTGTTCACGGGAACCTGCATCGTGCCGCCGGATGATTTCACCTTGCAGGCCGGTGACCGCATCGAGATCGACATCTCCGATATCGGCACGCTGGTCAATGAGGTGGAGCTGGCATGACCAGGCGACTTATGAATCTGGACACCCTCCTGCTTCGGGCTGACATGCCTGCCGCAGGAGCATAAGGAAGGGGATGGAGCATGACAAACCATGTCAGATCCTATGGCAATTATATCAACGGGCAATGGACGGAGCCGGAGTCGGGGCGATATGCGCCGAGCACGAATCCCGCCAATACGGCGGATGTCGTGGGGCAACTTGCCCTGTCGGGGGAGGGCGACGTGGACCGCGCTGTCCAGGCGGCTCAGGCTGCCTCGAAGGCCTGGCGCAAGCTGGGCGGTCCAGCCAGGGGGGAATACCTGTACAAGGCGGCGGCGATTCTCGAGCGAAGACTGGACGAAGTCGCGCGGACGATGACCCGCGAGATGGGCAAGACCTTGCCCGAAGCGAAGGGGGAGACGGCGCGAGGCATCGCGATCCTGAAATACTACGCCGGGGAAGGCATGCGCAAGATCGGAGACCTGATCCCGTCCACGGACAGCGAGGCGCTGATGTTCACCACCCGGGTGCCTCTCGGCGTGGTCGGAGTCATCTCGCCGTGGAATTTCCCGGTGGCGATCCCGGTCTGGAAGATCGCGCCGGCCCTGGTCTACGGCAACACGGTCGTCTGGAAGCCGGCGCTGGAGACCGGCGTCACCGCCGCGCTGATCATGGAATGCTTCGCGGAAGCCGGCCTGCCGAACGGGGTGCTGAACATGCTTCTGGGCAGCGGCTCGGTCGTCGGCAACGCCATCGTCCATCATCAGGGCGTGCACGGGGTTACCTTCACCGGGTCGAACGCTGTCGGCAAGCAGGTCGGAGCCGCTTGCCTGGCGCGCGGCGCCAAGTATCAGCTGGAGATGGGCGGCAAGAACCCGATCATCATCGCTGCCGATGCCGACCTCGATCTGGCGGTGGAGGCGACGATCAGCGGCGGGATCCGCTCCACGGGGCAGAAATGCACGGCCACGAGCCGCGTCATCATCGAGAAGCCCGTCTATGAGGCGTTCCGCAGCAAGCTGCTGGAACGGATCCGGCAGCTCAAGATCGGCGACGGACTGAGGGCCGACACCTGGCTGGGCCCATGCGCCAACGAGCATCAGCTGAACACCGTGCTGGGCTACATAGAGAAGGGCAAGGCGGAAGGCGCCGAATTGATCTACGGCGGGTATCGACCGCAGGATGAGGAGCTGAAGTCCGGTTATTTCATCGTGCCGGCCGTATTTGACAAGGTGAATTCGAGGATGACGATCGCCCAGGAGGAGATCTTCGGACCGGTGCTGGCCCTGATCGAAGCGGCCGATCTCGAGGAAGCGATCCGGCTGGCCAATGATGTCGAGTATGGCTTGAGCGCCTCGATCTATACGAGAAACATCGGCAATTTCCTCCGATTCGTCGATGAGGTCGACGCAGGGCTCATCCGCATCAATGCGGAGACGGCGGGCGTGGAACTGCAGGCCCCGTTTGGCGGGATGAAGCAATCCAGCTCCCATTCCCGTGAGCAGGGGCGGGCGGCGATCGAATTTTTCACCTCGATCAAGACGGTCTTCGTCAAGGCTTGAGCCGACTGGCTGACGGAGGACGCCTGGCGGGCCAAATGCGCCAACAGCGCCAGGCGCAAGACACTGGAACCGGAGGTATCGCATGGATCAGGATTTTGCTGCGATATTGGGAGAAGCGGATGAACGGCTGTACGACATCCGCACGTCGCATCCCGGTACGTCCGGCAAGCTGCCGCTGACGGACCGGATGCTCAGGACCGCACCGAGCGGCGACCTGTTCGGCTGGTCGCAGAACGTCGGCATGGGCTGGCAGCCATCGAAGCTGGGCGGCAAGGAGTTTCTGCTCCTGAGCACGCAGGGGGGCATCCGCCGGGAGGATGGCGCCCCGATCGCGCTTGGGTATCACACCGGCCATTGGGAGGTCGGCCTGCTGATGGAGGAGGCAGCCCAGACAATCGCCGAGGCCGGGGGCATCCCCTTCGCCGGTTATGTCAGCGACCCTTGCGACGGACGATCGCAGGGAACGACGGGCATGTACGATTCGCTGCCGTACCGCAACGATGCCGCGATCGTGCTGCGCCGCCTGATCCGCTCCATGCCGACCAGGCGCGGCGTGATCGGCGTCGCCACCTGCGACAAGGGATTGCCGGCGATGATGATCGCGCTGGCGGGGATGAAGGACCTGCCGGGCATCCTCATTCCCGGCGGCGTCACGCTGCCGCCCGACCATGGCGAGGATGCGGGCAAGATCCAGACGATCGGCGCCCGCTATGCGAATGGAGAGATCACATTGGAAGCGGCGGCCGAGCTGGGTTGCCGCGCATGCGCCACCCCAGGCGGCGGCTGCCAGTTCCTGGGTACGGCCGCGACCTCCCAGGTGGTCGCCGAAGCGCTCGGCCTCACGGTGCCGCACGCGGCGCTTGCTCCGTCCGGACAGGAGATCTGGCGGGAGATCGCGCGCCAGTCAGCACGGGCGATGCTGCACATGGAGCGGAAGGCGATCCACCTGCGCCACATCCTGACCGATGCGGCTGTTCGCAACGCCATGGTCGTGCATGCGGCCTTCGGCGGATCGACGAACCTGCTCCTGCATCTGCCGGCGATCGCCCATGCCGCCGGGCTCAAGGTGCCGGATGTCGCCGACTGGCGGGAAGTGAATCGCCAGGTGCCGAGGCTGGTCAGCGTGTTGCCGAACGGCCCCGTGCCGCACCCGACGATTCGCGCCTTCCTGGCCGGCGGAGTGCCGGAGGTGATGCTGCACCTTCGCTCCCTCGGCCTGCTCGACCTGTCCGTCATGACCGCAAGCGGCATCCGTCTGGGCCAGGTGCTCGACTGGTGGGAGGGCTCGGAGCGGCGAAGACGATTGCGGCAGAGGCTCATGGAGCTGGATGGCGTCGACCCGGATACGGTCATCCTGTCGCCGCAGCGGGCCGCCCGGATGGGCCTCACTTCGACCGTGACGTTCCCGACGGGCAACATCGCCCCGGAGGGCGCCGTGATCAAGTCCACATCCATCGACTCTTCCGTGCTTGATGATCAGGGGGTGTACCGGCATCTGGGCAGGGCCAGGGTGTTCACGTCCGAGCGGGAGGCGATCCGTCAGATCAAGCAGGGCGGCATCCGTCCCGGAGACGTGATGGTGCTCATCGGGCGCGGTCCTTCGGGCACGGGTATGGAGGAAACCTACCAGCTGACTTCCGCCCTCAGGCATCTGAGCTTCGGCAAGCATGTGTCGCTGATCACCGACGCCCGATTCTCCGGCGTATCCACCGGCGCCTGCATCGGCCACGTCGGACCGGAAGCGCTGGCGGGCGGACCGATCGGCAAGCTGCGCGACGGCGATCTGATCGAGATCGTGATCCACACGCGAACGCTGGAAGGAGAGATCCATTTCCTCGGCGACGGCGATCAGGCCGTGTCGCCTGAGGAAGGGGCGGAGATTCTCCGGCAGCGTCCTCCCCATCCGGGCCTCGCGGCCGATCCGGACCTGCCGGAGGATACGAGGCTGTGGGCGGCTCTGCAAGCGGTCAGCGGCGGCACCTGGCGGGGGTGCGTATACGATGTGGACCGGATCATCGACGTGATCGAAGCGGGCAAGAGGGCCTTGGGCTGGAATTCATAAAATGCTCACTCCATCAGCGGCCAAGGCGCTATGCGTCCCCGTGCGGATGCGGCATAATAGCATGGTGGAGGATCGTGGATATTCAAGTCAGACAGCCGGGAGGGGAGCAGCCATTGGATGAAAGAGTGAGCACGGGCCATGAGGGCCTTGATCAGGCGATCGACATGCTGCGACTGGGAGACAATGTGGTCTGGCAGGTCAATTCGCTCGAAGGCTACCAGAAGATGGTGGATGCCTATGTGCGCAGGGCGATCCGGGATCATCGGAACATCGTGTACGTCCGGTTCGGCAAGCATGAGCCGCTGGTGAAGGAAAGCGAGCCTGTCAAGGTGTATCGCCCGGACCCGGCCAGGGGCTTCGAAAGCTTCGCCACCAATGTCCACCTGCTGATCGAGCGCGAAGGAGCAGGAACGTTCTACGTCTTTGACAGTCTGACGGATCTGCTGGAGCATTGGCATTCCGATCTGATGATCGGCAACTTCTTCAAGGTGGCTTGTCCTTACCTGTACGAATTGAACACGGTGGCCTATTTCGCCATCCTGCGCAATGTGCATACGTACAGCACCATCGCCCGCATCCGCGAGACGACGCAGGTGCTGTTCGACCTGTATGAGGTGAGAAGCAAGCATTATGTGCACCCGCTGAAAGTGGAGAATCGCTATTCGCCCACGATGTTCTTCCCGCACCTGCTGCAGGGGCAGGAGGCGATCAGCCTGACGGCCAGCGCCGATGTGGCCGAGCTGTTCGCCAGCATCCGACGCGGCGAGGAGCGGCTCGACTACTGGGATACGCTGATCAACAGAGCCAGGGACCTGGTGGGTGAGCCGCGGGAGATACAGGATGCCTTCAGGAAGAGGCTCATTCGCATGCTGTTTGGCCAACAGTCGCGCATGATCCGGCTGTGCGAGGCCTACTTCACCCTGGAGGATATCGTCATGATCGCCGATCGTCTGGTCGGATCGGGCTGGATCGGCGGCAAGAGCGTCGGCATGCTGCTCGCCAGGAAGATCCTGGAGCAGGCGGAGGGCGGAAGATTCCGCCCCTTTCTGGAGCCGCATGATTCCTACTACATCGGGACGGATGTGTTCTACACGTATGTCGTGCAGAACGGATGGTGGAAGCTGAGGACGAAGCAGAAAACGGAGGAAGGCTACTTCGAGTATGCCTCCGAGCTTCAGGAGAAGCTGCTGCATGGCAAGTTCCCCGATTCCATCCGCGAGAAATTCATGCAGCTGCTTGAGCATTACGGGCAGTCGCCGATCATCGTCCGCTCCAGCTCGCTGCTGGAGGACAATTTTGGCAATGCCTTCGCCGGCAAGTACGAGAGCGTGTTCCTGGCGAACCAGGGCACGCCGCGGGAACGCTACGAGGCCTTCGAGCAGGCGATCCGGGTCGTCTATGCCAGTTCAATGAACCGGGATGCGCTGGAATACCGGATGAGCAGGGGGCTGTTCGCCGAGGACGAGCAGATGGCGATCCTCGTGCAGCGCGTGTCAGGGGATCACTATGGCGATGAGTACTTCCCGCATGTGGCGGGCGTGGGCAATTCCTCGAATCTCTATGTATGGGATCCGGAGATCGATATGAACGCCGGCATGCTGAGGCTGGTCTTCGGCCTGGGCACGAGAGCGGTCGATCGGACGGAGGGCGACTACGCGCGTCTCGTCACGCTGGACAATCCGCAGCGCTTGCCGCTCGTGCATGCCGAGGACCGCAAGCGGTTCTCCCAGCACCTGGCGGATGTCATCTCGCTCAGCGAGAACCGGCTGGTGACGAGGAGACTGGACGCCATCCTGAACCGCGACATCCGGGTGGACCCTTCCCTGTTCGCCAGCGTGGATCATGAGACGTTGAGATGCATGGGCGAACGAGGGATGAAGGTGCAGCAGAAGCCGTATATCCTCGATCTTCACCGGTTGCTCCGCGAGACGGAGTTTCCCGACGTGATGCGAGACATGTTGCAATGCTTGTCGCGGGTATACGATTATCCGGTCGATGTCGAATTCACCGCCAACTTCACCGAGGACGGGCGGTTCAGGATCAACATCGTCCAGTGCCGACCGCTGCAGACGAAGGGACTGGGCCGCAAGGTGGCGCTGCCGGATGCGGACGCCGGAGATTGCCTGTTTGCGATGCAGGGCAATTTCATGGGGGGCAATGTCCGCCTGCCGATCGATTATGCGGTGCTGGTCCGTTCCTCCGCCTATCTGAAGCTGAGCGAACAGGACAAATATGCGGTGGCACGGCTGATCGGACAGCTGGGCAGACAGCTTGAGGGAAGCACCCTGATGCTGGTCGGGCCAGGCCGATGGGGAACGACGACGCCTTCCCTGGGCGTTCCGGTCAAGTTCGCCGAGATCAACCATGCATCCGTGCTCGTGGAGGTTGCCGAACCGGATGAGGGCTTCATGCCGGAGCTGTCCTACGGCAGTCACTTCTTCCAGGATCTCGTGGAGGCGGGCATCTTCTATGCCGCCGTGTTCGCCGGTCAGCCAGGCGTCGTCTTCAGGCCGGAGCGCATCCTGAATGAGCCGAACCGGCTGGCGGAGCTGCTGCCGCAGCATGCCGCGCTGGCCCATGTGGTGCATGTCGCCGCCACTTGCGGCATGGAGCTTTATTCCGATATTGTGTCGCAGCGCGTGATCTGCGTATGAACCAAAAAGCCCTCCGGCTTCGGAAGAAGCTGGAGGGCTTAACTTGCATATAAAAAGCGGGTGAGGGGAATCGAACCCCCGCTTCAGGCTTGGGAAGCCGGCGTTCTACCATTGAACTACACCCGCAATAAAAATTGAAGATGGTCGGGAAGACAGGATTTGAACCTGCGACCCCCACGTCCCGAACGTGGTGCTCTACCAAGCTGAGCCACTTCCCGTTAGTCAACATCGCGCAGGTTTTTCAGCGACATAAACTAATATAGCATACTCAAAATAAAAAATCATCACTTAATTTTTGGAAATTGCAAATTTTTTTGATCCTCGTTCACGCTCCGGGTCATGACGGATTACACCTGCTTCGGCAGCCGCTTCACCATCAGGATAACCAACAGGAACAGCCCCATATACCCGAATGCGTCATACAAGGATGACAACAGCGGCGCGAATCCGAACTGGCTGACCAGGAAGCAGGCGAACAGCAGGGTGACGGCGATCACATTGTGCGGCAGCGGCCGTATGCTGTGGATCTGCCTGGACATGCCGAACACATTGCCGACGAGGGTGGTGAAGATCTCCCCGTATACGACGATCAGGAACAGCACCTGCATCATCCAGCCAAAATCCGCAATGACCTCCGCCATCGGGATGTCGAACAGCAGGATGTCCGGCATCAGCGAGTTCATCGCCGCATGGCTCGTCAGCAGCATGAAGCCGAGGCCGATGCCGCCGATGAGTCCCCCCCAGCGGAGCACGCCCTCATCCTCGATCTCGCTGCCGAGCGGCACGAGCACCGCCTGCAGGGTGGCGAAGTTCAGCGCCGTGTAGGCGAACGGACTGATCATCCACTGCCAGTCGTTCAGCTGCTGCTTCTGCACGGCCAGCGTCTGCAACAGGCTGTCGGCATTGAGAAAGAAGATCGAGATGATGATCGAGAAAAAGAGCATCATCGGCACCACGATCACATTCACCGCCAGCACGCCGTCCAGCTTCTTCGTCATGACGAGACAGGTCAGCAGCACGCTGAGCAGGATCCCCAGCTGATCGGGCAGGCCGAAACGTTCCTCGAAGATCGAACCCGTCCCGGACAGCATGACGCAGGTGACGCCGAACAGGACGATGAAGCTGAGGGCATTGGCCAGTCTGCCGATGAACGGACCGAACAGATACGCATTCAGCTCCTGATACGAATACGCGCGAATGCGGCGGGCAAGCAGCATCATCTTCGTGCCGATCCAGATGAACAGCGCCGTGCTGATGAGCATGCCGATGACGCCGAATCCTCCGTATATCGTGAAGAATTGCATGATCGACAGCCCCGATGCGAAGCCCGCACCGATGACCGTACCGATATACGTCGCAGCCACCTGAATGATCGCCTTGGTCTTGCCAGACAGCATCTCCATTTCCTCCCGAGCCATGCCGTGCCTGATGCACTGACAGGCGTCCAGTATCCGCATCACCATATGTATGTCCGACAGCCTCCGGACATTCCTTCCGAGTCAAGCGATCTTGCCATTGGTTGCCTGCCCGGGTTGTTGGATGAATCTGATGATGACGTGGAACACTAACGGACGGTACCAGACGCTGGCTGCAGGAGGCGCAGCGGACAAAGGTCAGGAAAGAGGTGGAGCCGCCAGGGCATGATGATGAGAGTTAGGCAGACATACAGACACTTCAAAGAAGACGGTGAGCAAAATGTTCAGATTTCTGTCGAATATGATGCGCAAGGCTGTGAATGAAGCGGTAGACAAGGCAATCGAGCGCCTGGCGAGAGACAAGTATACGGAGAACATCTGGGAGATGATGACCGGCACCAGGAAGGTGGGAGCGATCAACATGGTGGAGAACGTCATGCGCGCTTCCCAGGGCAAGCCTCCCGGCCGGCCGCTCGGCTCCCATATCCACTTCTCCCCATGGGAGAAGCTGCTGTTCAATCCGGTCCACCTGTGGCGATTCCCAACACCGGAGCAGGTCGCCATCTCCAGCTCGGTCGTCATCGGCAAGAAAGCGAAGAAGCCGCTGGAGATCTCGATCCCGATCATGATCGCCGCGATGTCCTTCGGCGGGGCGCTCAGCAAGAGCGCGAAGATCGCGCTGGCGAGAGGAGCGTCGTTGGTGGGCACCGCCACCAACACAGGTGAGGCTGGCCTGATGGAGGAGGAGAGGAAAGAGGCCAAACTGCTGATCGGGCAATATAACCGGGGCGGCTGGCTGAACGATCCGGAGCAATACAGGCGGCTGGATGCGATCGAGATCCAGCTCGGGCAAGGCGCGCAGGGCTCTTCACCGCAGCGGACGAAGGCCGAGAACATCGGTCAGGAATATCGGGAGGTATACGGACTGGCGGAGGGCGAGGATGCGGTGATCCATTCCAGGTTGCCCGGCGTGGATACGCAGGAACAATTCATCGCCCTCGTCCGCCAGCTTCGTGAAGAGACCGGCGTGCCCGTCGGTCTGAAGATCGCCGCCACCCATTACCTGGAGCGGGAGCTGGAAGTTGCGCTCAGGGCCGGTGTCGACTTCATCACCGTGGACGGTGCGGAGGGCGGTACCCATGCGGCGGCGCCGATCCTGGAGGACGATCTGGGACTGCCGACGATGTTTGCGGTGCGCCGCGCCGCGAAGTATCTGGCCAGCCAGGACGCCAGAGATGTGAGCCTGATCGCGACCGGCGGCCTCGTGACGCCCGGCCAGTTCCTGAAGGCGATGGCGCTTGGCGCCGATGCGGTGTATACGGGAACGGCCGCCCTGATCGCGATGATCGGCGACCAGATGACCCACGCGGTGCCGTTCGAGACGCCGGTCGAGATGGTCGTCTACTCGGGCAAGATGACCGACAAGCTGGACATTGACCGGAGCGTCACGAATCTGACGAACTTCCTCAACGCCTGCGTGCGCGAGATGGAGCTCGTCGCCTACTCTGCGGGCAAAACGCGGTTCTCCGACTTTACGACCGCCGATCTGTGCACGCTGGACCCGTTTCTGGCGCGCGCGCTCGGGGTCGAACTCGGGTATATCTCGCCGGAGGAGCAGCAGGTGTACTTTGCGGGATTGCCCGTCATGCCCGCCGATCGCCCTGCTCCGTTCCATGAAGATGGGCAGGCGCACGAACAGGAAGAGACGACGGTGCATTAGGTTCAAACGGGAGAGGGGGGAGTGGTGCTGCCCGCTGACGATGAGAATGTGAGATTGCAGACAGTCGGGTGGCATCAGCGAACGTTGGGAGCATCTGCGAAGGCGAGGTGATCTGATGAACGCTGAACGCAAGAACAGGAACAGAAGGCTGCCTGTCGGGCGCAACGAGGATGTGGAGTACTCCGCCGAGCTGGCTGACGCTGACGACCTGGAGGCACAGGAGAGGGCGAAGGCGGCAGATCGCAGGCAAACGGGCGGTCAGGAGACTTTCCACTTTCCAGGATTGAGATGACGGACACGACGAGGAGGGTAATGATGGCGGAGCGCAATATACTGGCATATTTCCGTTCGCCGGAGCAGGCGGAGGGGGCGAAGCGCAAGCTGCAGGCGCTGCGCGCGATCGATGTCAGCATCGACCGCATCCAGGCGACGGAAGGGGCCGACGCCGAGATGGCGATGGAGATGATCGGCGTGGATGTTGGCGGGCTGGGCGCCGCTGCCCTGGGCGCTGCGTATGCGAACCGGTCGGCAGCCGTCATGGCTGCTGCCGATCCAGATGCGAGCGGGCTGAGCGATCAGGGAGACGAAACGGTGGCCGGCAGGGACATCCTGCTGACGGCGGTTGTCGATGATCAGGCCTATGACAGGGCGATGCGCATCGTCCGGGAATGCGGGGGCATGGTCTGATGGCCGAGATCACGATCAACGCGCGCTTCGAAACCCTGACCGATGCGGAGGAGGCGGCGACCGAGCTCAGGGCGGCGCTCGGGACGGAGGTGGATATTCGCTCCCTGTCGGAGCAGCAGAGCTCAAGGGACCGGATGACCGTGGATGAGAGGACGATGCTCGCCTACCCGGCGATGAATCTGGGCTCGCCCACGCCTGCGCCCGCTGCCGCTCTGGCCATGGGATTGCCGGGACCTGATTCGGATGGCCCCATATACAGCGATCGCGCCTATGTGCTGGAGGCGCGCATCGAGGATGAGAATCGGCATCTGGCGCTGGACATCATCGAGAAGTACGGCGGGAGGCTCATATAGGCCATCCAGCATCGAGAACATTCGATCGCAAGGAGAAGGAGTTGCTTAAGCATGTCGATGGAAGCGGACGTGCTGGCGGCTCCTTCTTCGTTTTCGCATCCGATGCGGCATCCATTCTATCATTGAATTGGCGTCATCAGGCATATTATGATAGGGTTAGCCATGGATGAAGAGGTCGGGATCGAGGGCTGGGAGCGCGTCTATCTGCGGCTGGAGCTGGATCATGAGAAGGGGCGGTTTCGCTTCTCCCGCGACGGGACTGCCTGGCAGGACATCGGGCCGGTCCTCGATGCGACGCGCCTCTCGGATGAGCACGCCGAGCTTCAGCTGGGCAGCCTGAGACTGGATCAGGGCTTTACCGGCGCCTTTATCGGCGTATGCGTGCAGGATCTGAGCGGTGTGGGGAAGCATGCGGATTTTGATTATTTTGCCTATTGGGAACATGAAGCGTGACGCAGGAGCGGAAGGCTGGCTGCCGCGGCGATGAGACCGAAGGCTTGAGGGGCGGACGGTCGACTCGCGGGCGGCCTTTTTGTGTGCGAGAAAGGGAGGGCGAGGTTTCCTTGACGGGGAGAGTCGCCGCAGTTCACAGGAGCCGCTCTGGTGCCGGAAAGACGGGCGTGTCGCGGGCCAAGTGGAAGGATGGGTGGCTTTGTAGTACAATAATGGTCAAATGCTCGCCAATGGACATACACGAGAAGAGGGGTACATAAACGTGCAATGGCATGAAATCACGATCTATACAACGGAAGAGGCGACGGAAGCGATCGCCGACTATCTCCATCAGTTGGGCGCGGGCGGCGTCAGCATCGAGGAGTCCGGGTCGCTCTCGCGGCCGCGCGATACGTCGCTTGGACAATGGTACGAACGACCGCTCAATGACATCCCGGAGGGAGAGGCGGAGATGAAGGCGTACTTCTCCGAGGAAGGCGCCAACATCGAAGCCGTGCTTGAACAGGTGAGAAGCTTCGTGCTGTCGCTGCCCGCATACGGGCTCGATCCCGGCAAGGCGGAGATCAGCTGGCGCACCGTGGACGAGGAGGACTGGGCGAACGGCTGGAAGCAGTATTACAAGCCCGTGCGCATCTCGGACCGGCTGACCGTCAAGCCGACCTGGGAAGACTATGAAGCATCACCGGGCGAGATCGTCATCGAGCTGGATCCGGGGATGGCCTTCGGCACGGGCACGCATCCGACCACCTCGCTGTGCCTGCGCACCCTGGAGCGGTACATCCGTCCGGGTGACGATGTGGTCGACGTCGGCACCGGATCGGGCATCCTGGCGATCGCCGCCGGTCTGCTCGGGGCTCGCCGGGTGCTGGCGCTTGATCTGGATCCGGTCGCCGTCTCCAGCACGCGGGAGAATGTCCGGCTCAACGGCCTGGATCAGATCACGGTCATGGAGAGCGATCTGCTCAGCATCCTGGACAAGGTGGATCGCAGCGAGCTGGGGGTCGAGTTGCCCGTGCAGCTGGTGGTGTCGAACATCCTCGCGGAGATCATCGTCACTTTCGTCCAGGACGTCTATGCGGTGCTGAAGGAAGGCGGCCTGTTCATCGCCTCCGGCATCATCACGGCGAAGGAGCAGCTGGTCGTGGACCGTCTGCAGCAGGCCGGCTTCCGGATTGAAGCGAGACATGAAGAGGAGGACTGGGTGGCGCTGGTGGCGCGCAAGCCTTGAGTGCATGATGCCCCTCGTTCCCTTGGGCAGAGGCATCCTCGATCGCCTGACAGAGGTGATTCCGATGCCTTCCATCCTGTGGCGGGGGCCGAGTTGAGTTTATGGGGTGGTACTGACCGATGGATTTCCTGAATGGACTTCGCTTCCCCTATCCGGTGGAGCAATGGCCGATCGTGGCGATCGTGATTGCGATCGCCTTCACCGTTCATGAATTTGCCCATGCCTATGCCGCATACAAGTTCGGCGATCCGACCGCATACCGGCAGGGACGGGTAACGCTCAACCCTATGGCCCATCTGGATGTGTTCGGCACGATCCTGATCTTCCTCGCCGGCTTCGGCTGGGCCAAGCCGGTTCCGGTGAACCGGTATCACTTCCGTCACCCGCGCCTCATGGGCATCATCACGACAGCGGTTGGTCCGCTCAGCAATCTATTGATCGCGCTGATCGGGCTCATCCTGCTCGTGCTGGTGCACCGGCTGGGGCTGGAGGCGGCTTCACAGGGCGTGCAGTACGCCGTGCTTCTGTTTTTTGATATCCTGATCCGCCTGAACATCGTCCTGTTCGTCTTCAACCTGATCCCTCTGCCGCCGCTGGACGGGTACAGGATCATCGAGGACCTGCTGCCGAATCATCTGCGGGCGAAGCTGTCGCAGTACGAGCACTGGACGATCCTGGCCTTCCTGCTGATGGTGTTCATACCGCCGATTCGCCGCTTCACGCTGGAGCCGATCTTCGGCCTGACGGTGGACATCTATTATTTCCTGGTGCGAATCGTACAAGTTCTGTTCGGCATGCTGTGAGCATGCTGCCAGCTGCAACTCGCCTCTGTTCTTGCGGAGGCGGGTTATTTTATTGGCCGTGTGTCCATGGATGGTTGCGGATGATCGGATGGCCTGGAGCTTACGGATCGTGGGGCCGTGGCCTGCAACAACAGCGAACTCGGCTTCATGCCGCGGCCTCGGCATATATCCTGGCTCTTCGACTTGCCAATATCGGTATATGGCAATTCAGGGTGAAAAGATGTAAGATAAAGGGTAGTTTTCTGCTCCGGAACAGTTCCGGGCAGGATGACGGACAAGCGACAGATGAGGTTGACGTTATGCAGCGTTATTTTATCCAAAGCGAACAGTTTCGGGATCAAACCATCGTCCTGGATGGCGAGGAGGCGCATCATCTCATCCGCGTCATGCGGGCGCGTCCTGGCGACCGGATCATCGTCAGCGACGGCGAGCGGCGCGAGGCGTTGGCTGAGCTGACGCGCATCGACAGGGACGCGGCGGAGGCCAGCGTCGTGGAATGGCTCGCGATGGATCGGGAGCCGGCCGTGAAGGTGACCGTGGCCCAGAGCCTGCCCAAGGGAGACAAGCTGGAGCTCGTCATCCAGAAAGGGACCGAGCTTGGCGCCAGCCGTTTCATCCCGTTCATCTCCGAGCGGACGGTGGTCCAATACGATGAGCGCAAGGAAGCGAAGCGTCTCGAGCGCTGGCGCAAGATCGCGAAGGAGGCGGCGGAGCAGGCGCACCGCAGCCGGGTGCCGTCGGTGGAGGCCCCGGCCTCCTGGAAGCAGCTCCTGCAGATGAGCGGGCAGTACGATCTGGCCTTGTTCTGCTACGAGCAGGCGGGAGGGTCGGCAGGCTTGAGGCCGCTGCTCATGAAGCTGCGCGAGGAATGGAGCACCCGGCATGACGCTGCGGAAGGCATCGCGGCGCCAGCTGCCCAGGGACCGTCGGTGCTGCTGATCATCGGCCCGGAGGGCGGCTTCTCGGAGAGGGAAGCGGAGCAGGCGGCGCAGGCCGGCATGCATCCGGTCGGTCTTGGCAAGCGCATCCTGCGCACGGAGACGGCGGGACTGGTGGGGCTCGCTTGCATCATGTACGAATTTAACGAGATGGGAGGAACACGTTGATGCCGACTGTTGCGTTTCATACGCTCGGATGCAAAGTGAACTTTTACGATACGGAAGCCATCTGGCAGCAATTTCAGCGGGAAGGTTATGAGCAGGTGGACTTTGAGCAGACGGCCGACGTCTACGTGATCAATACCTGCACCGTGACCAATTCCGGCGACCGCAAGAGCCGCCAGATCATCCGCCGCGCGATCCGCCGCAATCCCGACGCGGTCGTGGCCGTGACAGGCTGCTACGCGCAAACGTCGCCGGCGGAGATCATGGCCATCCCGGGCGTGGATCTTGTCATCGGCACGCAGGATCGGGACCGGATCATCCCGCTCGTCAAGGAGATCCAGGAGAAGCGGCAGCCGATCAATGCCGTGCGGAATATCATGAAGACGCGGCAGTTCGAGGAGCTGGACGTGCCCACCTTCTCGCATCAGACGCGGGCTTTCCTGAAGATCCAGGAGGGCTGCAACAACTTCTGCACATTCTGCATCATCCCCTGGTCGCGCGGTCTGATGCGCAGCCGTGCTCCCGAGAGCGTGATCAGGCAGGCTCGCCTGCTGGTGGATGCCGGCTACAAGGAGATCGTGCTGACCGGCATTCACACCGGCGGCTATGGCGAGGATCTGGAGGACTACAGCCTGGCCAGGCTGCTGTGGGATCTGGACAAGGTCGAGGGGCTGAAGCGGGTGCGCATCAGCTCCATCGAGGCCAGCCAGATCACCGATGAAGTGATCGAGGTGCTCAAGGCCTCGGACAAAATGTGCCGCCATCTGCACATTCCGCTTCAGGCAGGCGACGATACGATCCTGAAGCGCATGCGCCGCAAGTACACGGCGGAGCAATACGCCGAGAAGCTGGCGTCGATCCGCGAAGCGATGCCGGGTGTGGCGATCACGAGCGACATCATCGTCGGTTTCCCGGGCGAGACGGATGAGCTGTTTGAGAACGGGTATCGCTTCATCGAGCGGATGGATTTTTCGGAATTGCATGTGTTCCCGTATTCGAAGCGGACGGGGACGCCGGCTGCCCGGATGAACGATCAGGTGGATGAACAGGTCAAGCATGAGCGCGTTCATGCGCTGATCGATCTGTCCGAGAAGCAGCAGCTGAAATATGCGAAGAGCAACGTCGGCCAGGTGCTCGACGTGATCCCGGAGCGCACGCGTCCGGGGGTGCTGAGGAGCGGCGAGATCGCCGGTTATTCGGACAACTATCTGCATGTCATCTTCGAAGGCTCGGAGGAGTTGATCGGGGAGATGTGCAAGGTCAGAATCACCGAGGCCGGCGTCAATCATTGCCGCGGCGTGCTCGTCTCCCATTCGCGGGATGATCTGTCCGGCGAGCGTGAGGCTATCCAGGTGGTCTGAAGGTCGCCGGCGGCGCGTGACCGGGGATGTCGCCGGACATACGGCATCGAGATCAGGTTCATCATAGATCAGGCAAGATCATGATCCAACGGAGGTGGACGAAATGAGCAATCTGGCATCGTATATCGATCATACGTATCTGAAGCCGGACGCAACGTCGGCCCATATCGAGAAGCTGTGCGCGGAAGCGCTGGAGCACCAGTTTCGCGCGGTCTGCGTCAATGGCGTCTGGGTGCGCGATTGCAAGCGATGGCTGCTGGGGACGCCGGTGGCGATCAGCGCCGTGTGCGGTTTCCCGCTGGGAGCCGGGGCAAGCGCGGCCAGGGCCTACGAAGCGGAACTGGCGGCCGACGATGGCGCGACGGAGATCGATATGGTCATGCAGATCGGTCAATTTCTGGAAGGGCGATATGCCGAGGTGGAGGCGGACATCCGCACCATCGTCGATGCGGTCAAGGGTGCGGCGATCGTCAAGGTCATCCTGGAGACGGGCTTTCTGAGCGATGAGCAGATCGTGGATGCGTGCAAGCTGGCCGAGCAGGCGGGCGCGCATTACGTGAAGACATCGACCGGATTCGGTCCGGGCGGCGCTACGGTTCATCATGTGAAACTGATGCGGGGAGCCGTCTCCCCGTCCGTGAAGGTCAAGGCGTCTGGCGGCATCCGCGATCATGCGACGGCGCTGGCGATGATCGAGGCAGGAGCGGAGCGGCTCGGCACAAGCTCCGGGGTGGCCATCGTTCGCGGCGCGGCCGGCACCGAATCCTACTAGTCCTCGTGATCCTGCCGCGATCGTATATTATTCGAAGCGCCCGTTCCACCTAACTCTGAATCCTACTCAGAGGGGTTGGTCCACATGAAGAGAACGATTGCGGCCATATGGATGACAGGCGCGTTGTTGCTGCTCGGAACAGCATGCGGAGAGTCAACCGTGGAGCCGGCGCCGAAGCCTGCGGGCGAGGGAGAAGCCGCTGATCCGGGAGCCGGGAATGAAGCGGGCGCCGATCAAGGCAACGCGGCCGATGAAGGGAATGGCGGGCAAGGGACGTTCAAGATCGGCGATACGGTGAAGTTCGACAACCTGCTCATCACCCTGAACAGCGTGAAGTCAAGCAAGGGGAGCGAGTTCGAGACGCCGGAACACGACCAGTATCTGCTTCTCGACCTGACGATTGAGAATGCGGGCAAGGAATCCGAGACGGTGTCAACCTTGCTGCAGATGATGCTGTATGATGCGGAGAGCTACTCTTATGATATCGCCCTGTACACGGGAACCCAGGGTTCGGTGGACGGAGAGATCGGACCCGGGAGGAAGGTGCGCGGTGAAGTGGCCTTTGATGTGCCGAGCTCTGCATCGTATGAATTTGTCTTTGAGGATCCCTTTACGAGCGGTCAGGCCATCTGGTCTTTCGACGCGTCCGCTGTCGCAGCTGAATAGAGTGTTGATCGCATGCAGGAAGCTGTCCCTGGTGGCCTGGACCTAAGGGGACAGCTTTTCTGTTCGCCTGACGGGCGACCGGCTGGCGCTCCCGAGCGCTGCCCGCCTGAGGAAGAACGCAGCACCTTGCCGCACGTATCCCGAATCCCTTCAAGGGTACGATGAATGTTGGCGAGGGTTGTTGCGTCTGTCAGGCTTCGATGATCGTCAAAGCCTCGATGATCGGCCTCAGACGCGGCGATCGATAGGGCGCTCCTGAGTGTGCTCCTGTGCTCCTGCCCGATAATCTGCTAGAATGTTTACATGCAGAACCGCTCAAGCCATGGTTCATTCCCTCGCCTGCTCCACGGATGGAGGATGCCCGTCCGATCCCCAAGGGAACCCTGGGGGCAGTGGGCGGACGGGATCACGTGCGCGAGGGATCCAGCTTGCGGAAGACGGGCAGATAGCAGATCGGCAGGGCGAGGAGCGAGCAGACGATATTGAAGATCGTCTGCGCGTGCGCGAGCTGCGATGATTCGCTCGCGGACAGCCAGCCGGAGGCGTGGGCGAGAGCGCCGATGAGCGGGAAGAACAGCACAGCGCCGCCCACATTCAGCAGGATGTGCGACCAGGCGACGAACTGGCCGGAGCGGCTGCCTCCGATGGAGGCGATGAGCGCTGTGGCGCACGTCCCGATATTGGCGCCAAGCACGATGGCGATCCCCAGCTCGACGTCGATCACATGGACGGATGCCAGGCTCATCGTCATGGCGATGGTCGCAGCGCTGCTGTGGATGATGGCGGTGACGATGGCTCCGGCCATGACCCCCCACAGCGGGCCGATGCGGGCCTGATTGGCGATCCAGTCAAACATGCCGTAGGATTCCAGCGTCGGGATCGTGCTCTGCATGACGACGATCGCCAGCAGGACGGTGGCCAGACCGCATAAGGTCAGCGCCATATATCTCAGGCCGCTCACGATTCCTTCGATGCGGGATGAGCGGGCGAGCCAGGAGTCTGGCAGGGTGGAGCAGGCCAGCCAGATCGGGAAGCAGGTCAGCAGCATCGGCAGTCCGTAACGGCTGATATTCAGGCCGATCAGCTCCGTCGTCAGACAGGTCCCGATGTTGGTGCCGAGGATGATGCCCAGGGTGCGCGAGAAATCCAACAGCCGGGCATTGACGAGGCCGATGGTGATGACGGTAATCGCGCTTGAGCTTTGCAGCAGCGCCGTTACGAGCGTCCCGACCGCCATGCCGCGCAGCGGCGTGCGGGTCGTGCGCTCGATCCACAGCTTCAGGCGTGGGCCAGCCCACCGGTGCAGGGCCAGCTCCATCACCTTCATCCCGAACAGGAACATGGCCAGTCCTGCGGTGAGCGGCAACAGGATGTCGAGTATCACGCATAACGCCCCTTCACGGATGAGGCTCGTCTCTGAGACGGCGTTATCCCCATATATATGAATGAGGTCAGACAAGCATGACAAGAACTCGAGTCCATCGTGCCAGGATCACGCGGCAAGTGGAGTCTACCCAGTCGCTGACAGGTGGCCTCGTGAATCCATCATGTGCGTCTATCGTCTGGATCAGGAGCATGAGACAGGTTGGGTCGTCCCTGTCGTTGACAGGCGGTCTCGTGTATCGGTCGTGAACGTCAATCATCTGTATCAGCAAACTGTGGCATGGCGGATTCATCAGGTATGTCTGTCGTCTTCATCAGGAAAATGTTGCATGGTGAATACATAAAGGAGTTGGATCGTTAGTGGCGAAGGTTATCCTGACCAAAAATCGCAAGAAACGGCTGGAGCAGGGACATCCCTGGGTTTATCGCAGCGAGATCGAGAGAGTGGAAGGCGAGGCCGCGCCGGGAGAGCTGGTGGAGATCGTCGATCATCTCGGGCGCTACCTGGCCACCGGATACACGAATCAGCATTCGCAGATCACCGTGAGAGTCGTGTCCTATCGGCCGATCGAGGCCATGGACAAGGCGTTCTTCACAGAGAGGTTCCGCGCCTGCCTGCATCATCGCCGCCGCTTCGTCGGGGAAACGGAATATGGCCGCATGGTGTACGGTGAGGCGGACTTCCTGCCGGGTCTCGTCGTGGACCGATTCGGCGAGGTGCTCGTCGTGCAGATCCTGTCCGCCGGGATGGATGCTTGCCGCGACGCGATCGTGGAGGCTCTGGTGGATGTCTTCCAGCCGCGCGGCATCTACGAGCGCAGCGATGTGGGCGTGCGCGAGCTGGAGGGGCTTCAGCAGCGCAAGGGCTTGCTTTACGGTGAGGTTCCGGGCCTCGTGGAGATCATGGAGAACGGGCTGCGCCTGACCGTGGATATCGAGCATGGGCAGAAAACCGGGTATTTCTACGACCAGCGGGAGAATCGGGCAGCCATCGCCCCGCTCATGACCGGCTGGGGAGCACGCAGCGGCATTCGCCTCGAGGAGCGGGAGGATGAGCAAGGCGAGAGGCGCCTTATGCCGGTGAATGCCAACGGCAAGGTGGTCACCTTCCCGTACTGGGATGGGGCAACGGTGCTGGAGTGCTTCTCCCATACGGGCAGCTTCACGCTCCATGCGTGCAAGTACGGCGCGAAGAAGGTGACCTGCCTGGACATCTCCGAGCATGCGATCGAGACGGCCAGACATAACGTGCGGCTGAATGGCTTCGAGGACCGCGTCGAGTTCGTCGTGGCGGACGCCTTTGAATATCTGCGCCTGCAGGTGCGAGGCCTCGAGGAGCGCCGTCTGCGCGCCGCGGGCAGCGGACGCAAGGTGGATACTTCCAGGCCGTTGCCATCGGAAGGGCGCACCTGGGATGTCGTCATCCTCGATCCGCCGGCCTTCGCCAAGAGCCGCTCGGCGGTGAAGAGCGCGCTGCGCGGCTACAAGGACATCAATCTGCACGCCCTGAAGCTGATCAACGAGGGCGGCTATCTGGTCACCGCCAGCTGCTCCTATCATGTGCGGCCGGATCAGTTCCTGGAGACGATCCGGGAGGCGGCCCTGGATGCCGGCAAGATCCTGCGGCTGATCGAGTATCGCGGCGCCGGCAAGGATCACCCGCGCATCCTCGGAGTGGAGGAAGGGGACTATCTGAAGTTCGCGATCTTCGAGGTGCGCAGCCGTCAGGGCGGATGACAAGGCATCTCGTTGGACGATCGGGAGGGGAGAAGGCATGAGTAGCGGGAAGCAATCGGTGGAGCGCATCAATTGCTTGCGATGCCGCCATTTCTACGTGACCTGGGATCCGCGATTTCCCCGAGGCTGTCGCGCCTATGAGTTCAAGACGAGGCAGATTCCGTCGGCCGTCGTGCGCAGCTCATCCGGCGTGGACTGTATGAAATTCTCGCCGAAGTCGAACCAGGGTCACTCGCGATAATCGTCGGAACAGATTCGAAGCATCAGCAGGCATTCATGCCTGCGGCAACGGGGGGAGGAGGCAGCATGTCATTAATGTTCGTGATTGGCAGGGCTGGCAGCGGCAAGACCAGCTACTGCCTCGATGAGATCCGCGACCGGTTGAGAGAGGAGCCGATCGGCACACCGCTTGTCCTGCTGGTCCCGGAGCAATCCACATTCCAGGCGGAATATGAGCTGGTTACGACGCCCGGGCTTCAAGGAACCCTGCGCGCCCAGGCGCTCAGCTTCCGCCGGCTCGCCTTCCGCGTCATGCAGGAGTGCGGCGGCATGGCGAGGGTGCATATCGATGATACGGGCAAGCAGATGCTGCTGTACAGGATCCTGCATTCGCTCAGGAGCGAACTGACGATCTTCCGCAAGGCGTCCGAGCAGCGCGGTTTCGTCGCCGAGCTGAATGAGCTGTTCAATGAATTCCGCAGATACAGGAATGATTCGTCCGATCTGGACGACGTGCTCTCGCGCGCCGCGCGCCATCTTCAGGGAGGAGAGGAGGAGGCGCCGCTGCGCCGCAAGCTGCGGGATATCCATCGCATCTATGAGCAGTTTGAGCGCCAGCTGTCCGAGCATTATGTGGATTCGGAGCATTACCTGCAGGCGCTGGCGGAGCATGCCCCGCGCTCGGCTTACCTGCGCGAGGCGGAGCTGTGGATCGACGGTTTCGCCGGGTTCACCCCGCAGGAATACGAGGTGATCGGCGCCCTGATGCGCACGGTCAAGCGCGTGACGATCGCGCTCAATCTCGATCGCGAGTACGAGCCCGGGGAGCAGCTGAACGAGCTGAGCATGTTCTATAACACGGCGTCGACCATGATCCGTTTGAAGGAGATGGCCGGGCAGGCCGGCGTGAAGCTTCTGCCTTCGGTTCGGCTGCCGAAGGGCGGTGAAGCGCCGCGCTTTCAGGAGTCGCCGATGCTGGCCCATCTGGAGCGGCATTTTGCCGACCGCCATCCGCCCGTCTATGCGGGCAAGCTCGAGCTCCTGCCGGAGACGAGGCGGAAGATGGCCGAGTCGGGTCAGATTCGCATCGCTGCGGCCGTGCATCCCCGGGCCGAGATCGAGGCGGTGGCGCGGGAGATCCTGAAGCTGACGAGAAGCGGCGAGGTTCGGTTCCGTGATATCGCGGTTGTCACCCGCAGCATGGATACATATGGCGATCTGATCGCGACCGCATTGGCCGATCATGGCATTCCCTTCTTCATGGATCACAAAAAAAGCGTCATGCATCATCCGGTCGTGGAGCTTGTTCGCTCGGCGATCGAGGTGGTCAGCAACCATTGGCGCTATGAAGCGATCTTCCGCTGCGTGAAGACCGACCTGATCTGTGAGGATCGTCAGGCGATGGACGAGCTGGAGAATTACGTCCTGGCCTTCGGCATAGAGGGCTCGCGTTGGACTGACGGCAAGCGCTGGGAATATGCGGTGCAGGCATCGCTCGAAGAGGATGAGCCGGCGACGAGGCTTAAGGAGGACGAGCTGGAGCGCATCCACCGTTCCCGCATGCTCGTGGTCAGGCCGCTGGGCCGTTTCGCCGAGAGGCTGCGCGCGGCAGCGAATGTGCGCGAGCAGGTGACGGCGGTGTATCAGCTGCTGGAGGAGCTGGAGGTGCCGAGGAAGCTCGTCGCCTGGAGTGAGGAGGCGCTGCGCGAAGGCCATCCGGAGAAGGCAAAGGAGCATGGTGGTCTCTGGAACCGGCTGATCGACCTGTTCGATCAGCTCGTCGAGATGCTGGGAGATGAGGCGATCAGCGTCGAGGAGTTCGGCGGCATCCTGGATGCCGGGCTTGAGAACATGAAGCTTGGGCTTGTCCCGCCGTCTCTGGATCAGGTGCTGGTCGGCACGCTGGATCGCACCAGATTCGGACGGGTGCGACATGCCTTTGTCATCGGGGTCAACGACGGAATCCTGCCAGCGAAGATGTCGGAGGGCGGGATCCTGTCGGAAGCGGAGCGGGAGGTGGCCGCAGGGCTGGGCCTGCAGCTTGCCCCGGACAGCCGCCGCCGGCTGCTGGACGAGCAGTTCCTGGCCTATACGGGCTTCACCCTGCCATCGCACGGTTTATGGATCAGCTATGCCCTGGCGGATGAGGAGGGCAAGACTCTGCTCCCATCCGAATATGTCCGGCGCATCGCCCGCATGTTCCCCTGGCTGGCCTCACCGCAACTATGGATGGCGGAGCCGTCATCCGTGGCCGATGAAGCCGGGCAGACCGAATATCTCGTGCATCCCGAACGCTCGCTGTCCTATCTGATCGTGCAGCTTCGCGCCTGGCTGCGCGGCAAGGAGATCGCGCCGATCTGGCGCGAGGCGCTCGCCTGGTATGCGAAGGATGCCGCCTGGCGCAGCAAGCTGGAAAGCCTGCTGTTCGCCTTCGATTACACGAACCAGGAGCGGCCGCTCGCCCCCGAGATCAGCGCGCTGCTGTACGGCAGCAGGCTGACGGCAAGCGTATCGCGCATGGAGCGGTTCGCGGCCTGTCCGTTCATGCAGTTCGTGTCGCACGGCCTGCGCCTGAAAGAGCGGCGCGTCTACCGGCTTGAGGCGCCGGATATCGGACAGCTGTTTCACTCGGCGCTCAGCCGGATGGCGAAGCGGCTGATCGAGGAGGGCGTCCGCTGGCGCGACCTGAGCGGCGACGAGCTGATGCGGCTGGCGGACGAGGCGGTGTCGGAGATCGCGCCTCGCCTGCAGAGCGAGATCCTGTTCAGCTCCGAGCGGTATCAGTACATGACGCGCAAGCTGCGCGGCATCGTCGGCCGAACGGCACGGGCGCTCGGCGATCATGCGCGGCGCGGCGCGTTCGAGCCGGTGGCGCTGGAGCTCGGGTTCGGCCCCGGCGAAGCGCTGCGTCCGATCACCTTCACCCTCGACGGCGGTGTGAGGATGGAGCTGGTCGGACGAATCGACCGCGTCGATGCCGCCGAGTACGGAGATCGCGAGCTGCTGCGCATCATCGACTACAAGTCTGGCTCGAGGGCGCTGTCGCTTGAGGAAGTGTACTATGGCCTCTCCCTGCAGCTTCTGGCCTATCTGGACGTGGTGATCAGCCAGGCCGACGAGTGGCGGGGGAAGCCCGCCGTGCCGGCGGGCGCATTGTACTTCCACGTGCACAATCCGCTCGTTCAGGCGGCAAGTCCGATGAGCGAGATGGAGCGGGAAGAGGCGTTGCTCAGGCAATACAAGATGAAAGGGATCGTCTCCGCAGACCGGGAGGCGATCGCGGCGATGGACAACCAGCTGGAGAAGGGACGCTCCCCGATCATACCGGTCGGGATCAAGGCGGACGGCGGATTCTACAGCGATTCGCAGGTGGCGGACGAACAGCAGTGGGAAGGCGTGCGCAAGCTTGTCCGGCGGAGGATCAGGCAGATCGGCGAGCAGATCGTACAGGGCCATCTGGAGATCCGTCCGTACCGGCGGGGCAAACGTTCCCCTTGCGCCTGGTGTTCCTACCGTCCGGTCTGCCAGTTCGACACCTTGATGGAGGGCAATGACTACCGGTTCCTGCCGGATATGGACAAGCAGGAGCTGTGGCGGGCGATCCTGCAGGAGAAGGAGGAGGAAGTCTGATGATGATGGCGAAACCGCCGGGCACCACCTGGACCGATGATCAATGGCGAGCGATCAGCGAGCGCGGCTCCAATCTGCTCGTGGCCGCCGCTGCCGGCTCCGGGAAAACCGCCGTGCTGGTCGAGCGGATCATCCGCCGCATCACGGATCCCGAGGCGCCGGCCGATGTGGATCGTCTGCTCGTTGCGACGTTCACCAAGGCCGCAGCGGATGAGATGCGCCATCGCATCCGCGAAGCCCTGGAGGAGCAGCTGCTCCGGCACAAGGGGGACGAGCATCTGACCCGTCAGCTGGCACTGCTCGGCAAGGCCGCGATCACGACGCTGCACTCGTTCTGTCTGGAGGTTGTCCAGGCGTATTTCTACAAAATCCCCCTCGATCCGGTGTTCCGTATCGCCAATGAGGCGGAAGCGGAGCTGCTCAAGAGCGAAAGCCTGGAGGAACTGTTCGAGGACGAATACGCCAGGGATGGCAATGAGGATTTCATCCGGCTGGTCGACTGCTTCGGCGGAGAGCGGAGCGATGAGGCGGTCATTCAGCTGGTGCGACGATTGTATGAGTTCTCCCGCAGCCATCCATGGCCTGAGCACTGGCTAAAGGAGACAGCGGGAAGATTCCGCGATGCCCGCGCATCGGCGCGCGAGTACCTCGCGCTGATGCTGCAGGAGGTGAGGCGCGAGCTGGAAGGTTGCCTTGCGCAGCTGGAAGCCCTGCAGGACATCTGCCGTCGTCCAGGCGGACCGGAACCCTATCTGGATGCGATCCGCTCCGATATGGAGCTTGTGCGCTCTCTGATCGCCTGCTCCGAACAGGGCGACTGGAACGCGATGAAGAGCAGGCTCGACGGCCTGCAGTTCGCGAAGCTCAAGGCTTGCCGCGGCGACCAGTACGATGGGGATCTGGTGGAGACGGCCAAGGAGCTGAGGAACAGCGTCAAGAACAAGATCTCCGGTCTTGCCGAGGAATTCTTCCAACGCACGGCCGAGCAATATGCCGACGAGCTGGTGATGCTGGCGCCGGTCGTCGAGGCGCTCGTTCGTCTTGTCAGCGACTTCGCGGGGAGATATGCGAAGAAGAAGCAGGACAAGGGTCTGGTGGACTTCAATGACCTGGAGCATTACTGCCTGGCCGTGCTGCTGGATCCGGCCTCCACGCCCGATGATCCGCGGCCTTCCGAGGTGGCGATCGAGTATCAGCAGCGATTCGTGGAAGTGCTGCTCGATGAATACCAGGATACGAACCGCGTGCAGGAGATGATCGTCGACCTGATCTCGCGCCGCGAGGGCAACCGCTTCATGGTCGGCGATGTGAAACAGAGCATCTATCGCTTCCGTCTGGCCGAGCCGTCGCTGTTCCTGGAGAAGTATCGCTCCTACTTGTCCGGCGAAGGCGGCCGGCGCATCGATCTGTCGAGCAATTTCCGCAGTCGGCGCGAGGTCGTCGACGCGGTGAATTACATCTTCCGCCAGATCATGTATGAACGGGTCGCGGAGATCACGTATGACGAGGCGGCCGAGCTTCGCTACGGCGCCAGGTATTACGAAGAGGCGCAGATGCCGGCAGACCTCACAGGCGAGAGCGGAGACATCGGCGATGGCGCGCATGGATCGCAGCGTGAGGCGGCCGCCGCGGCAACAGGCGAGGTCTCGGCTCCGGATTATGCGGTCGAGCTGCTTGCTGCTGACCGCATGTCGCTGTCCGGGCAGGAGGGAGCTTCCGGGGAGGAAGAGGACGACGAATCTTCCTTCGAAGCGAATGCGGCGGAGATGGAGGCTGTCCAGGTGGAAGCGCGCATGATCGGGCTGAAAATCGCCGAGCTGATGGGCCGAGCGGGCAAGCCGCCGCAGCTCGTCTATGACAAGGCCACCCGCACATACCGGAAGCCGACCTACCGGGATATCGTCATCCTGCTCAGAGCCACACAATCCTGGGCTCCGGTCATCATCGAGGAGCTTCGCCAGATGGGCGTCCCGGCTTATGCCGAGCTGAGCACCGGTTATTTCGCGGCGACGGAGGTGCAGGTGATGCTGTCGCTGCTCAGGGTGATCGACAACCCTCTGCAGGACATCCCGCTCGCCGGCGTGCTCCGCTCCCCGATCTTCCGCTTCACGGCGGAGGAGCTGGCGAGGATCCGGATCGCCAGCAAGGACACGAGCTTCTATGAGGCGGTTCGGAGAGCGGCTGAGGACGGCGAGGCTGACGCGATTGATGAAGAACTGCGCGGCAAGACAGGCGCCTTCCTGGAGCGGCTGGAGAGATGGCGGACCGAGGCGCGGCAAGGCTCGCTGGCCGAGCTGATCTGGCGCATCTACCGCGAGACCGGCTACTATGATCTTGTCGGCGGCTTGCCGGGAGGCATGCAGCGACAGGCGAATCTGCGCGCGCTCTACGACCGGGCCAGAACCTATGAGGCGACCTCGTTCCGCGGCTTGTTCCGCTTCCTCAGATTCATCGAATGGATGCAGGACGATGGCGCCGATCTCGGCACGGCGCGGGCGCTTGGCGAGCAGGAGAACGTCGTGCGCATCATGACCATTCACAAGAGCAAGGGGCTGGAGTTCCCGATCGTATTCATCGCCGGCCTCTCGAAGAAGTTCAATGAACAGGACCTGAACCAGTCCTTCCTGCTGCACAAGGAATGGGGGCTCGGACCGAAATACGTCGACCCCGACCTTCGGATCAGCCTGCCTTCACTGGCATGGCTGGCCATGAAGCGGCGCCTGAGGGCCGAGATGCTGGCGGAAGAGATGCGCATCCTGTACGTTGCGCTGACGCGCGCCAGGGAGAAGCTGATCCTCGTGTCCTCCTTTCGGGATCTGGGCAAGGAGACGGCCAGGTGGCAGCGGCTGGTGATCGGCGCGGGCGAGACGCTGGGCGATCATGCCGTGCTCCAGGCACGTTCCTATGCGGACTGGATCTTCCCGGCGCTGATCCGGCATCCTGCGACCGAGGGCTTCCAGGCCTGGGGAGGCAGCTCGAAGCCGAGCGCGCTGCTGCCTGACAGATCCAGGTGGCAAGTGTCACTCGTTCCCGTGGAGGCGCTGCTTGAGGCAGCGTCCGCCAGCGAGCTGCGAAGCTCGGCCGATCTGCGGGCGCTGCTGGAATCAGCGACCCGTCAGGCGGAGGGTGGAGCAGGCGCTTCCTCTGCTTCAGCCGATGAGCCGACGGGAGCGGTCAGCCTGATCCGTCAGCGCTTCGAATGGAGCTATCCGCATCAGGCGGCTTCCTCCTTCCTCTCGAAGATCACGGTGACCGAGATCAAGCGGCTCTCGGAACTGCAGCGGCTTGAGGAAGAACTGTTCGAGGAGGAGGCGGATGTCGAACTGCTCACCAACCGCGCGGCCAGGCGGATCGTGCTGACCGAGCGTCCGTCCTTCCTGGAAGAGGTGAAGCTCACGGCGGCTGAGCGAGGGACGGCCTATCACACGGTGATGCAGCATGTTCCCCTTGAGCAGGACGTAACGCCCGAGTCCATCCGGCAACTGATCGCTCAGCTGGTTGCCCGTCAGCTGCTCACACCGGCGCAGGCCGAGGCCGTGGACAGCACCAGGATCGCCGCGTTCTTCCTGAGCGATCTGGCGAGGCGGATGAGGCAGGCGCAGCGCCTGTATCGCGAGCAGCCGTTCAGCTATCGACTGAGCGCGGGTGAGGTGTACCGCGAAGCTGCGGGCGATGCGGCTCGGGAAGCGATGCTGATCCAGGGGGTCATCGACTGCCTGTTCATCGAGCCGGACGGCGTGGTGCTGATCGACTACAAGACGGACGCGCTGAAGGGCATGGCGCCCGAGGTCTACGCGCAGCGTTATGATATCCAGATCGGCCTGTATGCGCGTGCGGTGTCGGATATTTGGCGCCTGCCGGTGAAAGAATTATATCTGTACTTTTTTGATGGACCATCCCTGGTGGATCGCAGCGCATTGTTGGACGGGCGGCCCATTTTCGGCTATGATGAGAGTAGATGATGGGCTGGAGGTTCTTGCCTGTGAAGGCAGTTGACGGGGCAAGATTGGATCAGGTTGACGGAGGGAGCGATTCCCGCCAACGGAACCGGTAAGGGGGAGGATGTCTCGGTTGATGGAATGGGTTTCTCACCCTTCGCAGCGGTTGACGGAGCAGATCCCCTGTCTTCCGTGTCCGTGGACGGCAAGATTTGCTGCCTGCGCAAACTGCTGACGGCTCCGGATGCTTGGGCGCGAGTTTCCTCCGGCGGCTAATCATGTGATCTTGATGAAGCAAATGGAAAGGAAGGATCATGGAATGAGCGATTGTATTTTTTGCAAGATTGTCGAGGGCAGCATTCCGTCGAACAAGGTGATGGAAACCGACAACGTGCTCGTGTTCCACGATATTCAGCCTGCGGCCAAGGTGCATGCGCTGGTGATCCCGAAGAAACATATTGCCAGCCTGAACGATGTAACGGCAGACGATGCGGCGCTGATGAGCGAAGTGATCATGTCAGTCAGGGAAGCCGCGGAGAAACTGGGCATCGCCGAGTCCGGCTACCGGGTGATCAACAACTGCGGATCAGATGGCGGACAGATGGTGCATCATATTCATTTTCACGTGCTCGGAGGCGAGAAACTCGGCCAGCTCGTCGGCAACAGTTGACACTGCATTTTCGTATAACATATAATGTAGTTTGACTACCGCGTCAGCGTCTTGGACGGTCTGTTCCGGAGGGAGGGAAAAACTGGTGTCTGAAACAAAAGTTCGTAAGAATGAATCTATAGATTCTGCGCTTCGCCGTTTTAAACGCACTCTTGCAAGAGACGGTGTTTTGGCCGAGGTTAAGAAACGCAAGCATTACGAGAAGCCTAGCGTAAAACGCAAGAAGAAATCTGAGGCTGCCCGCAAGAGAAAATATTGATTTTCCGTCAGAAAGTTTGACTTCAGGAGGATATTGACACATGAGTTTGAACGAGCGCCTGAATGAAGATATGAAGCAAGCGATGAAGGACAAGGACAAATTCCGCCTCTCGGTGATCCGGATGCTGCGATCCTCGATCAAGAACGTCGAGATCGATCAGCGAAGGCCACTCGAGGACAGCGAGGTGCTTGATATCCTGCAGCGTGAAGTCAAACAGCGCAAAGATTCCCTCCAGGAATTCAAGAAAGCAGGCCGGGATGACCTGGTCGAGAGCGTGCAAGCGGAAATTGCCATCATCAACGAATATTTGCCCAAGCAGTTGACGGAAGAAGAGATCAAAGCTGTCGTACAGCAGACCATCCAAGAAGTCGGTGCTTCTTCCAAGGCGGATATGGGCAAAGTGATGGGGGCTCTCATGCCTAAGGTGAAGGGACGCGCCGATGGCCGTCTTGTGAACCAGATCGTGCAGCAATTTCTTCAATAACATGCAATCAAAAGACTCCGTGCTTGATGCCGGGGTCTTTTTTAGTGTGGTGGCGCAGAGAGATGATCATATCATGTCTCGAACGGGCGCCGTTGGATCGCACATAGCCTCTCAACGCATTTGTCGATTGCGGAAACCGCTTCACATATTGAACGTATTAACATGTATACTTGTGTGTATAAGTAATGGAGCGACAAGTTTGCAACTGCCGGATCATATCAGAGGAGGAGGCGCCAATGAACAGAGTATGGATGGCTTCACGTTTAAGACGGCATAACCGCCTGCAGACGCGCATCAAGCCTGTTCCGGGACGTTCCCTGTCGGTGTATGCGATGCTGGCCGTGCTGATCGCAACTCTCATCGCCGCCATCATCCCGGTTGCGTCGGTCAGCGCGTCGGAGGCGAACACGCCCGGCCAATCCAATCGCTTCGTCTATGTCGTACCTTTGACCGATATGGTGGATGAGGGGATGCGGCAATTCGTGAAGCGGGCGTTCCGCGAGGCGGAGGAAGCAGGAGCCCAGTATGTCGTGCTGGATATCAACACGCTGGGCGGATTGCTGGAGGAAGCGATCAACATCGGGGTTCTGATCGAGGATCTGAAGATTCCGAGCGTCGCCTTTATCCATGGCAATGCGATGTCCGCGGGCAGCTTCATCGCGCTGAGCGCCGACCAGATCGTCATGCAGCCAGGAAGCTCGATCGGCGCGGCGGCGATCATCGATCAGGCCGGCAACCGGATCACCGATTCCAAGACGGTCTCGTTCTGGGTCAGCAAGATGAAGGGGGCAGCCGAGAAAAGCGGCCGCAATCCGCTCTATGCCGAAGGGATGGTGAATGACCAGCTGGTGGTGGAGGTGCCTGAGCTGGGAGTCACCTTTGCCAGAGGAGAACTGATCTCCTTCCATGCCGAGGAGGCACTCAAGGTCGGGTATGCGGAGCATATCGCTTCTGATCTTGACGGAGTGCTGGAATATCTGGGCGCTTCGGAATATTCCGTGGTCACCGTGGAGATCTCGCTCGCCGAGAAGGTCGGCCGATTCCTGACCAATCCTTATGTCCAGACCCTGCTGCTTCTCATCGGCATCGCGGGCGTTGTCATCGAACTGCTGATGCCTGGTTTCGGAATCCCTGGTATATTGGGCATCGCCGGATTCGCCCTTTACTTCCTGGGCAATTATGTGGCAGGCTTCGCCGGTGCGGAGCATCTCGTCATGTTCGTGGCGGGCATCATCCTGATGCTGATCGAGCTGTTCGTCCCGAGCTTCGGCATCCTGGGCATCATCGGCATCCTGTCGCTGTTCGGCGGAGTCGTCCTGTCAGCCAACAAGACCGGGCAGGCGCTCGTGTCGCTGGGCATCGCGACCGTGCTGGCGATCATCGTCGTGGCGATCGTGGCGCGCATCTTCAAGCAGCGCGGCATCTGGAACCGGTTCATCCTGAAAGACAGACTCGACAAGGAGAGCGGCTTCGTCTCCAATGTTGAGCGTTCCGAACTGCTCGGTGCGATCGGCAAGGCGGCCACCGTGCTGCGGCCATCCGGAACAGCGCTGATCAACGGCGACAAGGTCGATGTCGTGACGAATGGGGAATACATCGCGGCCGGGACGCCGATCAAGGTGGTTCATGTTGAAGGATTGCGCATCGTCGTTAGCGAATGGAAAGAAGGGGAATAATACACTTGCCATACCAAGGAGGTTATTTGCCATATGGGATTTGAATCCGTATTTGTCATGTTGCTGATCGCATTGTTGATCGTCGTTCTGGTCGTGTTCTTCAGCTTCGTGCCGGTCATGCTCTGGATCTCGGCGCTGGCTTCGGGTGTGCGCATCGGCATCATCACGCTCGTCGCGATGCGCCTCAGACGGGTCATTCCGGGCCGCATCGTCAATCCGATGATCAAGGCGACCAAAGCCGGCCTCGGGCTATCGATCAATCAGCTGGAAAGCCACTACCTGGCAGGCGGCAACGTGGACCGCGTGGTCAACGCCCTGATCGCTGCGCAGCGCGCCAATATTCCGCTCGGCTTCGAGAGGGCGGCAGCGATCGACCTGGCGGGCCGGGACGTGCTGAACGCCGTGCAGATGAGCGTCAATCCGAAGGTCATCGAGACGCCGATCGTCGCAGCGGTGGCGAAGGATGGCATCGAAGTGAAGGTTCGTGCCCGCGTAACGGTTCGGGCCAACATCGACCGGCTAGTCGGCGGCGCCGGGGAGGAGACGATCATCGCCCGCGTCGGCGAAGGGATCGTTACAACCGTAGGCTCGGCGAATTCGCACAAGGAAGTGCTGGAGAACCCTGACAAAATCTCCCGCGTCGTGCTGGAGAAAGGGCTGGACGCAGGAACGGCGTTCGAGATCCTGTCCATCGATATTGCCGATGTCGATGTGGGTCGGAACATCGGCGCCCAGCTGCAGACGGACCAGGCGGAAGCTGACAAGCGCATCGCCCAGGCGAAGGCCGAGGAGCGCCGCGCGATGGCTGTTGCGCAAGAGCAGGAGATGAAGGCGCGCGTCGAGGAGATGCGGGCCAAGGTGGTCGAGGCGGAGTCCCAGGTGCCGCTCGCCATGGCGGAAGCGCTGCGTGAAGGCAAGCTCGGCGTGATGGACTATATGAATCTGCGAAATGTTGAATCGGATACGAATATGCGCAACTCCATCGGCAGGATGGCGGGTCCGAACAACACGGGCAACAAGAATGAATAACCGCAGGATGGAGCGCAGTTCAAGGAATGTCTGGTCTCGCATCGTTATGGCGCCAGGCAGGTCAAGCGAAAGTGAGGTGGGATGTTGGAAGCGATCATAGGCATCATCGTCGTGATCTGGGTGCTGATATCCCTCTTCGGGGGCGGCAAGAAACAGCCAGGACGAGGGCCGGGGCGCCTGCCCGGGATGCCGCCTTTCAGCGGGGGGCCGCAGATGCCCAGACCGCCTCTCGGGCGAACGCAGCGCACATCTCCCGCGCAGAGCAGACGCAGCGTTGAAACCAGACGCGAAGACTACCCGTCACCGTCTGCCAGCATGGAGGATCCTTATGCCTCCTCGCAGAGCTCGATGCAGGACACTCAGACCGGCACCTTGTCCGGTGAGATCTATCGAAGCAAATTGGGCAGTTACGAGCCTGAGCAATCGATGACCGATGATTTTGCATCGACAGCTTACTCCATGCTCCGCAGTGAGCCGGATTCGATTCGCTCATCCGAGGCAGCTTCCGCCGCATCCCGGAGGAGCGTTCAGACATCGGGCGATTCGTCGAAGAATGTGGGCATGACCGTTCCTGGTCAGCGTGAGATGCTGAACGGCATCATCTGGTCGGAGATCCTCGGGCCGCCCAAGTCTCGCCGCCGCATGCGATAACAAGTGAAACGGACTGCACAGCAGGTTGGAATCCAGCCTGCTGTCGGTCCGTTTTTTTATAGGCGTTGGATAAGATGACGGTTGCAGGAGTCGTTATGCGCCACTGGGCATTGCAGCCAAATCATATTTTCCCTGTCTCCGGCATAAGGATGTAAAAGCCGGCGCTTCTATCCATCGCACCGTTCATCATGGTTGTCAGGCTGAAGGAGGGTTCCGAGCCAATGCCTCAACTGGGCAAGAGACTGCGCAAGTTGACCGCACAATTTCTCGATCTTCCCGAGGATGTCGTGTTCGATATCCCGAGAATCACGATGATCGGAAACATGCAGCTGTATATCGAAAATCATCGCGGCGTGATGGAATTCTCCGACAAGATGCTGAAGCTCAGACTGACCGGCGGCTATGTGGAGATCACCGGCCAGGATCTGGTGATTCGCGCCATTCTGACGGAAGAGGTGTTCATTGAAGGAACCATCAGCAACGTGGCCTACCGGACAGACGCACCATCGTGAACAGGCGGGAATGTGAGCCGGGCTTGTCGGTGAGGCGGTTCGAGAACAAAGCCCATCGGGAGAAACGGAGTCGACGTGGATGACGGCGGTGAACCGGGACATCGGGGGGTACTTGACTCGGAATCTAGGTAGACGGCGGAACGCGAACCCGCCCTGTCGGTGAACGTGAATCGGGATCAAGGTAGACGGCGAAACGTGAATCTATACATACGGGAGGAGCGGTTATGCAATCGAATATCGTATCCTTGATCAGGGGCTTCGTGCGCCTGCGGGTGAGGGGGAAGCAGATGGAGCGCCTGCTCAATCGCCTGGTGGACGAGCGTATCATGATATGGAATATCTCGCGGCTCAACGATGAGATGGAACTGGATATCCATCTCAGCGATTTCTACCGCCTTCGCTCGTTTCTGAAGGAGACAGGCTGTCGGATTCGCGTGATCGGCCGGTTCGGCGCACCGTTCTGGCTGCACCGCCTGGAGCGGAGGAAGTTCTGGGTGGCGGGCTTCTTCCTGTTCGTCCTCGGATTGTACATGCTCTCCTCCCTGGTCTGGTCGGTCCAGATCATCGGCAACGAGCGGGTCAGCACGCAGACGGTGCGGCAGATCGCAGCGGAGCAAGGCATCCGTCCCTGGGCGTGGAAATTCCGGCTGGCCGATCTCGATGCGCTGTCATCCAGGCTGATGCAGCGCATACCGGAGGCGGCCTGGATCGGCGTATCCGTGCAAGGCACGCGCGTGACGATCGAGATCGTCGAGAATACCGTTCCGGAAGAGCGCCAGCTCATGAATCCCCGGCATCTCGTGTCCACTTCGGATGCGGTCGTAACGGAGATCATCACCGAGCAGGGCAAGCCGATGGTTCGCCGCAACATGCGGGTGAAGAAGGGGGATATCCTCATCTCCGGCATCATCGGAAACGATCGCTTCCAGCAGATCGTCGTGGCCCAGGGTGAGGTGAAGGGGCTCGTCTGGTATGAATACGAGATCCAGGTGCCGCTGAAGCAGTCCCGCAAGGTGTATACCGGCGACGAGCAGCATCGTTTCTACCTCGTATTCGGCAATCGAGCCCTGCAGATTACCGGCTACGGACAGGAGCCGTATGCGCAGGAAGTCAGACGGCAGGAGAGACAGGTGATCAAATGGCGCGATTACACCCTGCCCTTCGGCTGGATCAACGAGCGAAGGAGCGAGGTGCGCATCGATACCTACGAGATCAGGCCGGAGACGGCCAGGGAGCTGGGGCTTTCGCAGGTGCGGGCCGATATCATCGCGAAATATGGTCCGGATGCTCAGATTCATGACGAAAAAATTTTGCATGAAAGCATCGGGAATGGTAAAGTTTATATGAAAGTACTTCTCGAAGTGGAGCATTCGATCAGCGAGGAACGACCGATCGTTCCGTTCGCTGGAAGAGACCCAATATCGGATTAAGGAGATTGAGAGTTTGCAACGAACAGACAGATCCATCCAGATAGACTTGAAGAACATGTCGGAGGGCCTGGCTTTGTTCGGGCCACAAGACAAGCACCTGCGACTGATTGAACAGCAATTTCAGGCGAAGATCATGTCCCGCGATGCAGATGTCGTCATCGAGGGAGACAGCCGCGAGCTGGACAGCCTGGAGCAGCTGTTCCGCGTTCTGCTCACCCTCATCCGCAAGGGCTATCATCTGAACGAGCGAGACATCTCCTACGCCATCGAACTCAGCAAGAACCTGCAGGCTGACGAATTGCTTGACCTGTACAAGGCGGAGATCACCTCCACCTATCGCGGCAAGCCGATCCGCGTGAAGACGATCGGCCAGCGGCATTATGTATCGACCATCCGCAAGAAAGATATCGTATTCGGCGTCGGACCGGCAGGCACGGGCAAAACCTATCTCGCCGTCGTGCTCGCCGTCGTCGCGCTCAAGGAAGGCTCGGTGAAGCGCATCGTGCTCACGCGACCGGCTGTCGAGGCCGGAGAGAGCCTGGGCTTTCTGCCGGGCGATCTGCAGGAAAAGGTTGACCCATATTTGAGGCCGTTGTATGATGCACTTAACGATGTATTGGGACCAGAGCAAGTGGCCAAATCGTTGGAGCGCGGCTTTATCGAGATCGCTCCACTGGCATATATGCGCGGAAGAACGCTGGATGATTCGTTTATTATACTGGATGAGGCGCAGAACACGACACCCGAGCAGATGAAGATGTTCCTGACTCGGCTGGGCTTCGGTTCGAAGATGGTGATCACCGGAGACGTCACCCAGATCGATCTGCCTCGCGGCAAGACCAGCGGATTGATCGAAGCGGAACGCATCCTGAGAGGGATCGAAGAGATCGGGTTCATTCATTTTACAGAGCAGGACGTCGTGCGTCACACCCTCGTGCAGAAGATCATCACCGCATACAACGAGAACAGCAATCACGTATAGAAAGGACTTGTCCCAATGATGCATTCAAAGTCTGCCCGACAAGGTGCGAATCAGGGTCACAACGTCACAAAGACTGTCCCGAATGGCTGGAAGAACAGTTTCGGCATGCGGATCTTCCTCTATCTCTGCATGGCGATACTGATCTATGTTTCAGTCAGCGGTAATCTGCTGCCTGAAAAGTATAATATAGAGCCCGGTATGGTCAGCGAATCGACGATTCTCGCACCGAAGCAGATTCTGAATGAAGCGGCCACGCGCAAGGCCCAGGACGAAGCCGCCGAGCGAGTGCAGCCGGTCTATGCGGTGGTGAACATGCAGAATGGCGAACTGCTCGCCGCCCTGTTCGACAAGCTGGAAGTGATCAATGCGGACCCGTCCTTCACCTCCAGCGATCGCAACCAGCTGTTCCCGCAGGTCTTTCCCGCGGTGTACGATGAATTCTTCGACGAGAAGATCCGCACCTGGGAGAAGAACGGCACCTACAACGAATACGTCCTGGAGGCGATGCGCAGCGCTGTGCTTGACCAGCAATATCGCATCCCGCAGGAGTCCTATTTCAAGTTCTCGCGCCTGACCTCGGAACAGATCGAGGAGATGGAGCTGGTGGCGCGTCAGATCGTCGACCGGCTGATGAGCGAGCCGATCGAAACAGCGGAGCGGGCGAGGGCCAAGGTGGCTGAGCTCGTCAACGCCTCGTCACTCAATTCGGCGAATTCCCGCGAGATCGCCCAGGAAATCATCCGCTTCGTCATCACGCCGAACAAGTTCAGCGATCCGGATGCGACCCTGCAGGCGAAGGAAGCGGCACGCAACAGCGTGGAACCGATCTACATCCAGAAAAACGACGTCCTGGTCAACCAGGGACAGACGATCACGCCTGAGCTGTACCAGATGCTGCAGGACCTTGACCTGTTGGGCACGGAGATCAACTATGCCGCGCAGCTCGGCCTGATCCTCCTGATCCTGCTGATCGTGGGCATCCTCTACTGGTATATCTATCAGAGCGATCTCCAGATCCGCCACAACAACATGCAGATGCTCATGCTGCTCCTCATCTACGTCATCAACGTCGTGGTGATGAAGATCGTGGCCCTTGGCCAGAGCCAGGATTATCTGTATGTCGGCTATCTCGCGCCGGTTGCGCTCGGCAGCATGCTGATCGCGATCCTGCTCGAGGGGCGGCTGGCGATCCTCAGTTCGTTTATTTTTGCGGTATTATCGAGCATCATATTCAATACAGGGGTCACCGAGCAACTGTTCCATTTCCACTTCGGCTTCGTCTCGCTGATCGTCTGTCTCGTGTCGGTGTTCTCGATCCAGAAGGCCAGCCAGCGCTCGGCCATCCTGAAGACCGGCCTGCTCATCTCGCTCAGCGGCGGCCTGGCCGTGCTCAGTCTGATCCTGCTGCAGGATGAGCTGAACAATCTGGAGCACATCGTGCTGTCGCTCGTCTTCGTGCTGGCCAGCGGCATGCTGACAGCGGTGCTGGTGATCGGCCTCCTGCCATTCTTCGAGACGGCGTTTGGCATCCTGTCACCGCTGAAGCTGATCGAGCTGTCCAATCCGAATCATCCGCTGCTGCGCAAGCTGCTCGTCGAGACGCCGGGCACCTATCACCACAGCGTGATGGTCGGCAATCTGGCCGAGGCGGCGGCGGAGGCGATCGGCGCCAACGGCCTGCTGTGCCGCGTCGGCTCCTTCTATCACGATCTGGGCAAGACGAAGCGGCCAAGCTATTTTATCGAAAATCAGGGCAACATGGGCAATCCGCACGACGATATCGAGCCGAGCCTCAGCAAGGAGATCATCATCGCCCATGCGCGGGACGGCGAGCAGATGCTGCGCGAGCACAAGATGCCGAAGCAGATCTGCGACATCGCGGCGCAGCATCATGGCACGACGCTCCTCAAATACTTCTACCACAAGGCGATCAAGCTGGCCGAGGAGCGGGGGCAGCCGATCGACTTCACCGAGGAGGATTACCGTTACCCCGGGCCGAAGGCGCAGACCAAGGAGGCGGCGATCGTCGGCATCGCCGATTCGGTGGAGGCGGCGGTGCGCTCGCTGCGCAATCCGTCCCTGGAGCAGATCAGCGCCCTGGTGGACAAGATCATCAAGGATAAGCTGGAGGACCACCAGTTCAACGAATGCGACCTGACGATGCGGGAGCTGGACATCATCGGCAACACGATGAAGGAATCGCTGCTCGGCATCTTCCATTCGCGCATCGAATACCCGGAGCTGGCGAAGAAAAAGGAAGAAGGCAGCGCGAGCCATACGGCCTAGGCGGGCTGCCGGTCCTGAAGGCGGAACATGGCAATTGAGCCGATCCACGATTGAAACAGGACAAGGAGAGCTTGAGAAGATGGCGTTGACGCTGATATGCAACAATGAGCAGGAGAAGCACCAGATCCCCGAGGCCTGGATTACCATGCTGGAGCAGCTGCTGGAGCTGGCGGGCGCAAGCGAGCAGGTGGAGGATGGCGAAGTTGCGCTGACGTTCGTCGATGATGAACAGATCCATGAGCTGAACCGCACCTATCGCGGCATCGACCGTCCGACCGACGTGTTGTCGTTTGCCATGCTGGAGGAAGGAGAGGGCGAGATCGACATCTCCTTCGATGAGGACGAGGAAGAGCCGACGCTCATGCTGGGCGACATCATCATCTCGGTGGACAGGGCGATCGCGCAGAGCGAGGAATACGGCCACAGCCTGGAACGGGAGATCGGCTTCCTGTTCGTGCACGGCTTCCTTCATCTGCTCGGCTACGATCATGACGAGGAGGAGGCGGAACGCGAGATGTTCGCGAAACAGGAGGACATCCTGCGGAAGGCCGGGCTTGTGAGATGAAGGCGCTCGGCAAGCTGCTCAGAAGCTTCAGCTATGCATTCGACGGGCTGCGTTACTCGTTCGCGACGCAGCGCAATATGCGCATCCATATGACGGCTGCGGCTCTGGTCTCCGTGCTGACGCTGCTGCTGCCGCTGTCAACCGCGGAGATCCTGTTCGTCACAGCGGCTGTCTGCGCCGTCATCATCTGCGAGCTGGCCAATACGGCGCTGGAGACGGTGGTCGACATGGTCAGCCCGACCCCCAATCCGCTTGCCAAAATAGCCAAAGATATCGCTGCAGCCGCCGTTATGGTGTCTGCTTTTTTTGCCGTTATCATCGGTGCCGTGATCTTCCTGCCGCTCCTGATCCGGCTCTTCTCCAGCGGCAGCTGGAACGAGCTGGAAGTGACATTCCCGTCGCTAATCGCGGCGCTGATGATCCTGACCCTGGCCGTCACCGCATGTGTCCATACTGGCAATCGGGGGCACGATACATCCAGCCATCCATCCACTCATTCATTCAAGAATAAGCCCATCAATGAGCAGGAGTTGATCCCATTGACCGGTTCAAGCATTGACCTATCCATGCTGAGCAGCGAGGAACGCGAGCTTGTCGAGCATGCCATAGAGGCGCGGGAACGCGCTTACGTGCCGTATTCGCACTTCAAGGTGGGGAGCGCCGTTCGGGCGGCCGACGGGCAGATCTACGGCGGCTGCAACATCGAGAACGCAGCCTACGGCAGCACCAACTGCGCGGAGCGTTCCGCGCTCTTCCACGCGGTATCGAGGGGCGCCGAGCCCGGAGCCTTCCGCATGCTGGCCGTCATCGGCGAGACGGAGGAGCCGATCACGCCCTGCGGCGCCTGCCGCCAGGTGATGGCGGAGCTGTGCGCGCCCGATATGCCGGTGATCCTGGCGAACACCAGGGGCAGGGCGGTGCGCACGACGATCGCCGAGCTGCTTCCCGGCGCTTTTACGGACAGGGCTTTGCAGTCATCAAGTCCTAAGTCATGAGCCTAAAGCTGAGCCAAAGGAGAATCACGATGAGCAAGAACAAATCCCCATTCCGATCGGGCTTCGTCACGATCGTCGGCAGGCCGAACGTCGGCAAATCGACCCTGCTGAACCAGATGATCGGGCAGAAGATCGCGATCATGTCCGATAAACCGCAAACGACCCGCAACAAGATTCAGGCCGTCTATACGAGCGATGAGGCGCAGATCGTCTTCATCGATACGCCTGGCATCCACAAGCCGAAGTCGAAGCTCGGCGACTACATGGTGCAGGCCGCCACGTCCACGCTGAATGAGGTCGACCTGATCCTGTTCCTGATCGATGTGTCGGAGGAGATCGGCGGCGGCGACCGCTTCATCATGAAGCAGTTCGAGAATATCAACACGCCGGTGTACTGCGTCATGAACAAGATCGACCTGGTTCATCCGGAGAAGCTGCTTGAGATCATCGACACATACCGGGCCGAATATCCATTCGCGGAATTTATCCCGGTGTCCGCCAAGCTGGGCAACAACGTATCGACGTTGATCGAACAGATCGTCAAGGTGTTGCCGGAAGGGCCCAGGTATTACCCGGACGACCAGATCACGGATCATCCGGAGCAGTTCATCATCGCGGAGCTCATCCGCGAGAAGCTGCTGCATGCCACCTTCGACGAGGTGCCGCATTCGCTGGCGGTGCAGGTGGAGCGGATGTACGTGCAGGACAATGGCGTTGTCTACATCGGCGCGGTGATCTTCGTCGAACGCGAATCCCAGAAGGGCATCATCATCGGCAAGCAAGGCTCGATGCTGAAGCAGATCGGCCGCGAGGCGAGGATGGACATCGAAGGCCTGCTCGGTTCACGCATCTTCCTGGAGCTGTGGGTGAAGGTGAAGAAGGATTGGCGCAATCATGAGCTTGTCCTGCGAGATTTAGGCTTTCACAAAGAATAAAGATGCGGTACCATTAATCGTGGATGCATTTCCTTGAAAGGCCTTGTGCCACTTATTACATCGGATATACGTCATGCTTTCGATTCACCCTAAGTATGTTCGAAATTCATATCCTGATGTGAAAGGATGAATACGAATGAAAGATTTTTCATGGAAAGTATTCACGATGACCGGAGATGTGGATGCGTACATGCTGTACAAGGAATCACAGAGGGATGAATGGCACGAACAACAGGAAGATGACTGGGATGAGAGCGAAACCGAGGATTTTGATTATATGTAAGGAACGGAGTTATGTATGCTGATCAGAGTCGAGGGGATCGTCCTCCGCGCGGTGGATTACGGGGAGGGGAACCGTATCCTGAGCGTGCTCACCAGGCAGGCGGGCAAGCTCAGCATGATGGCGAGAGGAGCGAAGAAGGTCAAGAGCCGCTTCTCCGCTATCTCACAGCCCTTTACATACGGGGAATTCGTCGTATTCCGCAGCTCGTCCCAGTCGATGGGGACGATCAATTCCGGCGAGCTCATCCGCTCGCATCAGCGCTTGCGCGAGGAGCTCATCCTGTCCGCCCATGCGGCTTACCTGGCCGAGATGACCAATCGCCTCGTCGAGGACGGGGAGCGGATAGACGGGCTGTTCGAGCAGCTGCTGGCGGCATTCCAGGCGCTGGAGGATGGCAAGGATGCCGCGATCATCACCAATATCTATGAGATGAATATGCTCGCGGTCGCGGGCTTCATGCCGAAGCTGGACGCCTGCGTGCTGTGCGGCGGCGGTAGCGCCGAGCTCATCGCCTGGAGCGTTGAGCACGGCGGCGCGGTCTGCCGGACATGCCGCATCCGGGAGCCGCAAGCGATGGAGGCGGGGGAGAAGGTGCTGAAGCTGCTCAGGCTTCTCCAGCAGGTGGATCTGCGCCGGATCGGGAGTATCAACATCTCGGCGGCGAACAAGGCGCAGCTGAATCAGCTGATCCGCACCTATATGGACGGCCATCTGCATGTTCGCTGGAAGTCGCGCGATTTTCTCGATCAGATCAGCCACTTGCCTTTTGACGAGTCATGAAGAACATGGTATAATGTTTCACGTTGTGCCTGAAGGGCACAACCGTTAATCGCATATCGGCGCGAGGAAGGAAAGGAGTAGCCGAAGTGTCGCTCATCCAAGCGAGCCGGGGACGGTGGGAGCCCGGCATGGCGAGTCGGTGAAGGGCGTTCCGGAGCGCGACTTGATGAAGGTGGGCAGTTCGCAGGAATTGCCAAATAGGGTGGAACCGCGGGAGCATAACCTCTCGTCCCTATGTCGGACAGTCGGCATAGGGGCGGGAGTTTTTTTATTCCAGTCAAGATGGATGAGAGGTGTTAGGGATGAATTTTCAGCAGATGATTCTGACGCTGCAACAGTTCTGGGCTGAACAGAACTGCATCATCGTGCAGCCCTACGACGTGGAGAAGGGCGCGGGCACGATGAATCCGATGACATTCCTGCGCAGCATCGGCCCCGAGCCGTGGAATGTCGCCTATGTGGAGCCTTCCAGAAGGCCGACGGACGGCCGTTACGGGGAGAATCCGAACCGCCTGTATCAGCACCATCAATTTCAGGTGATCATGAAGCCGTCCCCGGACAATATCCAGGAGATCTATCTCGAGAGCCTGGAGCGTCTGGGCATCGACCCGCTGCATCACGACATTCGCTTCGTCGAGGACAACTGGGAATCGCCGACGCTGGGCGCCTGGGGACTCGGCTGGGAAGTGTGGCTGGACGGCATGGAGGTCACGCAGTTTACCTACTTCCAGCAGGTGGGCGGCCTGGATACCCATCCGGTGGCCGTCGAGATCACCTACGGTCTGGAGCGCCTGGCTTCCTACATCCAGAACAAGGAAAACGTCTATGAGCTGGAATGGGTGGACGGCATCACCTACGGCGATGTCTTCCATCAGAACGAATATGAACAGTCCAAATACACCTTCGAGGTTTCCGACGTAAAGATGCTGTTCACGCTGTTCAACACCTACGAGGAAGAGGCGAAGCGGGCGATGGAGGCGGAGTTGGTGCTGCCGGCCTACGATTATGTGCTGAAGTGCTCGCATACGTTCAACCTGCTGGATGCGCGCGGCGCGATCAGCGTCACGGAACGCACCGGCTATATCATGCGGGTGCGCAACCTGGCGCGGATGGTCGCCAAGGCATACTATGAATCGAGAGAACGGCTGGGCTTCCCGCTGCTCAAGGGCGCTGAAGCGGAGAAGCTGGCCGCTCACAATGGGAAGGAGGCGAATCGCGATGCCTAGGGATCTGCTGATCGAGATCGGACTTGAGGAAGTGCCGGCGCGTTTTATGCGCGGGGCCATCGAGCAGCTGACGGACAAGGTGCGCAAGTGGCTGGAGGATTCGCGCATCGGGCATGGCGAAGTCAAGGCGTATGCCACGCCGCGCCGTCTGGCCGTGCTGCTGAAGGCTGTGGAGGACAAGCAGCAGGACATCAGCGAGGAGAACAGGGGGCCGGCGAAGAAGATCGCCGTGGATGAACAGGGCAACTGGACCAGGGCAGCGCTCGGCTTCGCACGCGGACAGGGCGTACAGCCGGAGGAGCTGTATGTCAAGGAGATCGGCGGCGTGGAATATGTGTTCGCGAAGCGCAGCAGCGTTGGTCAGCCGACGGAGGGCGTCCTGCCGGAGGGGTTGACCTCCATCATCACGTCCCTGACCTTCCCGAAGAACATGCGCTGGGGATCCTACGACCTGCGCTTCGTGCGGCCGATCAAATGGATCGTGGCGCTGTTCGGCAGCGAGGTGATCGACCTTGAGATCGCCGGCGTGCGTTCGGGACGCACGACATACGGGCATCGCTTCCTCGGGCAAGCGGTCGAGCTGCCTGCTCCGGAGCATTATGTCGAGACGCTGAAGCGGGAGTTCGTCATCGCCGACATCGAGGAGCGTGAAGCGCTCATCGTCAGCCAGATCGAGAAGCTGGCGCAGGAACGCGGCTGGCAGGTGCCGATCAAGGAAGACCTTCTGGAGGAGGTGCTGTTCCTCGTCGAGTACCCGACGGTGCTGACCGGCAGCTTCGATCCGGCATTCCTGAGCATCCCGCAGGAGGTGCTCATCACCTCGATGCGCGAGCATCAGCGGTACTTCCCGGTGCTGGATGGCGAGGGCAAGCTGCTGCCGCACTTTGTCACCGTGCGCAACGGCAACGACGTGTCGCTCGATCAGGTGGCCAGGGGCAATGAGAAGGTGCTCCGCGCCCGGCTGTCGGACGCGAAATTCTTCTACGAGGAAGACCAGAAGCTGTCGATCGAGACGGCGATGTCCAGGCTGGAGAACGTCGTCTTCCACGAGGAGCTCGGGACGATCGGGGACAAGGTCAGACGCATCCGCAAGGTGGCGGATCAGCTCAGCGACAACTGCCGCCTGGCGGCAGCGGATGCTGCTGTCGTGCAGCGCGCGGCGGCGATCTGCAAGTTCGACCTGGTGACGCAGATGGTCTACGAGTTCCCTGAGCTGCAGGGCGTCATGGGCATGGACTATGCGCGCAAGGCAGGCGAGCCGGAAGGCGTGGCCGTGGCGATCAACGAGCACTATCAGCCTCGTTACTCCGGCGATGCTTCTCCCGCGACCTTGCCCGGAGCGATCGTCAGCATCGCCGACAAGATCGACACGATCGCCGGCTGCTTCGCGATCGGCATCATCCCGACCGGATCGCAGGACCCGTATGCGCTCAGACGTCAGGCGCAGGGCATCGTCCAGATCATCCTGGACCATCGGCTGCCGCTGTCCTTGAGCCGGCTGTTCGAGATCGCCCTCGCTGTCTATCGCGAATCCCGCCCGTCCGCGCTGAAGCGAGGCGAAGCGGAGATCGCGCGCGATATGATGGAATTCTTCGGCCTGCGCGTCAAGCATGTGCTCGGCGAGCTCGCCCGCTATGACATCGTCGATGCGGTGATGGGCTCCGGCTTCGAGGACGTCGCCTCCACGGTGCGCAGATGCCGGGCATTGGCCGATGCTGTGCGCGAGCTGCCGGATATGAAAGCGATCTGCGATTCCTTCACCCGCGTCATGAATCTCGCGGCCAAGGCGGAGTTCTCCGGCGCGCCGGATGAGCAGCTGTTCCAGGAAGAGGCCGAGCACAAGCTTTATGCGGCCTGGCAGGATGTCCATCAGGCAGCGGAGCAGAAGCTTGCGAGCGGAAGCGAGGGAGAGGCGCTGCGCGAGCTGACGAGGCTGACCGGTCCGATCACTTCCTACTTCGATGCGGTCATGGTCATGGCCGAGGATGAGCGCATCCGGACGAACCGCCTGCGCATGCTGACGCTGATCGACGCGGATCTGCGCAAGATCGCGGATTTCAACAAGCTCGTCTGGTGATGATCGGTATGCCCGGAAGGACAGCGAAGCGGCGAGCAGGATTTTTTTCACTGCTGAGCGTATATAATAGTAACGGTTTTCCGTCGCTTCGCTGATCATCATACGCTGCTTGCCGTACAACCCGCACCTGCATCGTATGCGGATCATCGTCATTTCCTATGGAAACGAGTGGTTGCTATCGAACATGCCAAGATGCGCATCCTGGTGGATGCCGATGCCTGTCCGGTCAAGCAGGAGATTGTGGCCGCAGCGCGCCGGTTCGCCACGCCCGTCATCATGGTCGCTTCCTATTCGCATCGGCTGATGCCTGAGGAAGGAGTCGAGATCGTCCAGGTGGACCCGTCGGATCAGGCCGTTGACCTGTATATCGCCAATCGCATGCGTCCCGGCGACATCGTGATCACGCAGGATTTCGGCGTGGCGGCGCTGGCTCTCGGCCGAGGCGCGCTGGCCATGTCGTTCCGCGGACAGCCGTATACGGCCGACAATATCGACTTCCTGCTGGCCTCCAGGCACGCGCGAAGCAAGGCGAGAAGAGGCGGCGTGCGGATGAAAGGGCCACGCGCCATGACAGAGAGTGACAGGCAGATTTTTCTACACCATCTGACAAAAGTTTTGCGCGAGAGGCAGGAAATTCAAAGCGTCTAGCGAATAATTATGAACGGTGTTTGTACGGCAAGACAGCTGGACGAGGAACCGGATAATGCGGTAATGAAGGTGGTCAGGATGCATAGGATTCCGGAAGACGTCATCGCAGCCGTCCTCAGCAAGACCAACATCGTGGATGTCGTATCGAAGCATGTGCACTTGACGAAGCAGGGCAAATATCTGAAAGGACTCTGTCCGTTTCACTCCGAGAAGACACCGTCATTCACCGTCACTCCGGAGAAGCAGATCTTCCACTGTTACGGCTGCGGGAAGGGCGGCAGCGCGATCAAGTTCGTCATGGAGATCGAAGGCATCTCCTTTCAGGAGGCCGTCAGGCAGCTGGCGGAGGAAGCTGAGGTGCCGATCGCCTGGGTGGATCGTCCTGAGGAGCAGGACGAACATGCCGCCGAGCGGCGGCAGCTGCTGGAGGCGCATGAGCTTGCCGCCAAATGGTTCCACTACATATTGATGAATACCGAGCAGGGCCGACCGGCATTGGAATATCTGCGAAGCCGGGGCTTCAGCGACAAGCTGATCACCGCTTTCCAGATCGGCTACGCCCCGCAGATGCGCGATGCCCTGACGCAGTTTCTGGACAAACGCGAATTCCCCCTGCCGCTGATGGAGCGAGGCGGTCTTGTCGCCTTGCATGAGGATCGGAATCAGTATTATGACCGATTCCGCGACAGGGTCATGTTTCCGCTTCATGACAGCGCGGGAAGGATCATCGCCTTTGCCGGAAGAGCTCTCGGAGATCTCCAGCCGAAATATCTCAATACGCCTGAATCCATCATCTTCCACAAGAGCCGCTTGCTTTACCAATTCCATCAGGCCAAATCGGAGATCCGCAAGACTGGCCAGCTCGTGCTGTTCGAAGGGTATGTCGATGTGATCAAGGCGTGGGAGGCCGGCGTTCACAACGGCGTGGCGAGCATGGGTACGTCGCTTACCGAAGAGCATGTCAAGCTCATCAAACGGCATGCGTCGCGCGTCGTCATCTGCTATGACGGTGATGATGCGGGCATCAATGCCGCATCCAAGAGTTTGTCCATGCTGGAGAACGCGGGACTGAACGTGAGTGTGGCGGTGATCCCGGATCGCATGGATCCTGACGAGTATATCAGCCGATATGGCGGCGAACGGTTTCGCTCCGAGATCATCCAGGGAGCGGTCAGCTCGACGCGCTTCAAGCTTGATCATCTGCGGCGAGGCTACAGGCTGAACACCGAGGACGGCAAGCTGAAGTATATTCGTGCTGCGCTCAGGATCATCGCGGGCATGCGGTCGCCCGTCGAGCGGGAATATTACCTGAAGGATCTGGCAAGCGAACATCAGGTGTCGCTTGAATCCCTGAAGCAGGAGCTGCTGCAGACGATCGAAGCCTCGCAAAAAATGGAGCCATTCGGGGATAATATAGCAAAACCGTGGAATAATGGAATGAATGACAGGCGAGATGCGATAACACGACCTGCACTTCGTCCGGCATATTATAATGCAGAGCGGAATCTGCTTGCGGCCATGTTGCAGGATGCGGACATAGCCGGTCTTGTTCAGGAGAGACTTGGCGCCGATTTTAATGTAGAGGCTCATGCAGCTTTAGCTGCTTATATATATCGATACTACAATGATCATGACACGTTGGAACTGTCGACCTTTCTGGCCATGCTGCAGGATGACGAGCTGGAGCGGCTGGTCAGTTCCCTGTCGATGGAAGACGTCGCTGCGGTCATGAACGAACGGGCCCTGGAGGATCACATCCTCCAGATCAGGAAAGCGCCCATGCAGCTGGCTATCGAGCAGAAAAAGGAAGATCTTCACCGCGCGGAGCGTTCGGGCAACGTTCAGGCTGCGGTGCAGATCGCAAGTGAGATTATGACCCTGGAAAGGCAGCTGAAAGAAATGCAGCATTAAGTCTATTCTAGGGAGGAGGGAGTTAGACCATGGTAAGCAAACCAGATACAGAACACGATGCGGAGTTGACGCTTGAACAGGTCAAGGAGCAGTTGATTGAACTGGGCAAGAAACGCAACGCATTGACGTATAAAGATATCATGGAGCGATTGAGCCCGTTTGACCAGGATCCTGATCAGATGGATGATTTCTTCGAACAGCTGGCGGATCTGGGCATCGATATCGTCAACGATCACGAAGATCTCGAGCGTCTCCGCAGCGAAGGAGAAGATGCAGACGGAGATGACTTCAACTTCGATGATGATCTGTCTCTGCCTCCAGGCATCAAGATCAACGACCCGGTAAGGATGTATCTGAAGGAGATCGGCCGTGTGCCATTGCTCATGGCAGAGGAAGAGATCGAGCTGGCGAAGCGGATCGAGCAAGGTGACGAGGAGGCCAAGCGACGTCTGGCTGAAGCCAATCTGCGCCTCGTCGTCAGCATCGCCAAGCGTTATGTGGGGCGCGGCATGCTGTTCCTGGATCTGATCCAGGAAGGCAACATGGGACTGATCAAGGCCGTGGAAAAATTCGATCATCATAAAGGCTTCAAGTTCAGCACCTACGCCACCTGGTGGATCCGTCAGGCGATCACCCGCGCGATTGCCGACCAGGCTCGCACGATCCGCATTCCGGTGCACATGGTGGAGACGATCAACAAGCTGATTCGCGTGTCCAGACAGCTGTTGCAGGAGCTTGGCCGCGAGCCGACGCCGGAGGAGATCGCCAAGGAGATGGACCTCAGTCCGGAGAAGGTGCGCGAGATTATGAAGATCGCGCAAGAGCCTGTTTCTCTGGAGACGCCGATCGGCGAGGAGGACGATTCCCATCTCGGCGATTTCATCGAGGATTCCGAAGCTCTGGCCCCAGCCGATGCAGCCGCATACGAGCTGCTCAAGGAACAGCTCGAAGACGTGCTGGAGACACTGACCGAGAGAGAAGAGAATGTGCTCAGGCTGCGTTTCGGTCTGGATGACGGACGTACGAGAACTCTCGAGGAGGTCGGCAAGGTGTTCGGCGTTACGCGCGAACGCATCCGTCAGATCGAAGCGAAGGCTCTCCGCAAGCTGCGCCATCCGAGCCGCAGCAAGCGATTGAAAGATTTTCTTGAATAGGTTTCAGGCAACATGTCTTGCATGCCCTCTGCTGCATCTTGCAGGAGGGTTTTTTTGCACCGTCGATCGGAATCACCGATGGAAGATGCTCCAGGTTCACAGGCACTTCAACGATGATCCGTATGATGGATGAGACCGTTGTTCAGCCTGACCGCTTGGCCTGGCGGTTCAACACCTGCACGCGGGACAAGCGGCATTTGAAGGTCAGCGAGGTGATCAGGCGATGGATCAGGACAAGCGAGCCATTATCATCAGGGAGATCCAGTATTGGAAGCGAAACCGGCTACTGCCGGAGCATTATTGTGATTTCTTGCTTAATCTCTATGGCAGCGGGCAGGCGGAATCCGGCGCTGCCCGCGAACGGTCGGCAGTTGCCGCCATGCGTGATGGTGGCGGCTTGCTCTGGATCGCCGCGACAGGAATTCTTGTTACCATTGCCATATTTGCTCTTAATTTTAACGTTTTTCCATTGCCATTGCAAATGATGGCCAGCCTCCTGTTCGTCATCTCGCTGTTCATCTTCGGCGTCAAGGTGGCGTCCAGAAGCCTGCCGATCGCCTATCTGAGTCTCGGTGCGGGTTGCTTGCTGATGCTGATTGTGGGAGAATGGCTGTTGATCGATCATGTTTCCGGGCAACCCGGCTGGGCGATCGGTTATCTGGCGTTCTGTTGTCTAATCTGGACGATCTTCGGTGCCTGGTTGCGTCTGGCTTTTTTGAGTTTCAGTGGATTGACCGGCATGCTGTTCGTGTACGCCTGGCTGCTGAATCTGTGGCTGGATCCGCTCTATGGCGCCTGGCTGCAGCTCGCCTGGATCGTGGCGTCGGCGCTGTTCCTCTGGATCGCGCGGACAGCGGGTCGGAATCTTCGCTCGCTGGGACGAAGCTGCTTCATCGTCGGAGGCATCGCCTGGCTGGCTCCGGAGATCATGGTGGCGATCTTCGGCGGCGAACTGACCGCCCTTCTGCAGCTTGCCCTGGTCGGCAAGATCGTGGCAGCGGGCATATTGCTGATGATATTTCGAAAAAAGTGGATTGAGTGGGTTGTTTAACGATGGTGAGATTATCCAGAAGATTGCTGCAGATCGCTGCATTCGTACCGCATGGCAGCGTGCTTGCGGATATCGGGACGGATCATGCGTTGCTGCCGGTCTATCTGGTGCAGCATGAGATCGTGACGCGAGCCGTGGCAGGAGAATTGAACGAAGGACCTTACGAAGCAGCCCGACAGCAGGTGCTGAGCGCCGGTCTGGCGCAGCGGATCGATGTCCGGCGGGGCAACGGCCTGAGCGTCATCCGGCCTGGTGAGGTGAATGCGGTGACGATCGCCGGCATGGGAGGCGCGCTCATCACCGAGATCTTGACCGCTGGACTTACGCGTCTGGAAGGCGTCGACACGCTCATCCTCCAGCCGAATCTGGCCGAGGATGCGGTGCGCCGATGGCTGCTTGCGCATGACTATGTGCTGCTGGATGAAGCGATCCTGACGGAGGACGGAGTGACCTATGAGATCCTGCATGCGAAGCATGCCCGGGTGGCTCCGGTCTCGAATGAGGAAGTGTATAGGCCGCGGCGTTTACCGAACGGGCTGAGCGTAAGCGCGGAGGATGCCTTGCGCTTCGGTCCGTATCTGCTGGAGCGTCTGGAGGAGCCGTTCATTGCCAAGTGGCAGGAGGAGCGGGAGAAGCTCAGGCGCATCCGCAGGCAGATCGCGGCCCATGCTGAATCGCCGAATGCCGCTCACAGGCTGGCGGAGATCGACAGGGAGATCGAGCGGATCACGGAGGTTCTGCAGTGTGCGACCATGGATCAAGCGTGATCCGGCGGATCGTGGTCCGTGCCGACGGTATGTGTTCGGTTCGGTGAAAAGCGGAGATCGAGCGGATCACGGATGTGCTGCAACGCGCGGCTTCCGGATCATGCGTGATCCGGCGGAGGTCCGTAACGAATATTTGCGCGCCTGAAGGGAATGCAGAAGATGGACAAGAAAATCGAGCGAATCATGGAGGTGTTGCTATGTTCGCCCATGGTCAAACCGTCATCCAGATGATGGAGCGCCTGGCCCCCAAGGCCCTGGCGGAGGAATGGGATAAGGTCGGTCTGCAGGTGGGAACGCTGCAGAAGGAAGTGAAGAAGGTGCTGGTCACCCTGGAGGTGACGGAGGCGGTTGTTGAGGAAGCGGTGCGGGAGCAGGCGGATCTCATCATCGCCCATCATCCGCTCATCTTCCGTCCTCTGAACCATCTCATCACCGATTATTCGCAAGGCCGCAAGCTGGAGCGGCTCATCAAGCATGACATCGCTGTCTACGCCTCGCATACGAATCTCGACATCACCGAAGGCGGCATGAACGACTGGATGGCGGAAGCCCTGCGGCTTGAGAGCGTGAAACCGCTGCAGGAGCAGGACGCGGAGAAGCTGTTCAAGCTCGTGGTCTACGTGCCTGTGGATCATCACGAGCGCGTGTTGCAGGCGATATTCGAGGCGGGAGCGGGCTGGATCGGCAACTATAGCCATTGCAGCTTCAATGTCGAAGGAACCGGCACCTTCCTGCCGCAGGAGGGTACGGATCCGTATATCGGTCAGGCGGGCAGGCTGGAGCGGGTGAAGGAGATCCGCATCGAGACGATCGTGCCGGACAGCGTGCGCAAGGCGGTGGTGCAGGCCATGCTGAAGGCGCATCCGTATGAGGAGGTCGCCTATGATCTGTATGAGCTGATCGCCCGCGGCAAGACGAGAGGCCTTGGCCGCGTCGGGACCTTGCCCGGGCCGGTGACGCTGGAGGAGTTCGCTGAACAGGTCAAGCAGGCGCTGAACGTGTCGCATGTTCGCGTCGTTGGGCCGCTCGACAGGGTGGTCAGGAAAGTCGCGGTCCTTGGAGGTTCGGGCAGCAAATACGTTCGCGATGCGATCCGCGCCGGAGCGGATGTGTACGTAAGCGGAGACATCGATTATCACACGGCGCAGGATGCCCTGGCGGACGGGATCTGCATCATCGATCCGGGGCATCACGCCGAGGTGCTGATGAAGGAGAAGGTGGCGCAGTATCTGAAGCAGCAGCTGGCCGATGCCGGCTATGCGACGGAGGTGCTCGCGTCGACCGTGCCGACGGATCCTTTTATGCACCGGTGATGAGGGGATTTCAAACGCCTGGAGTCGACGGGTTCGGCCCTCAGGCGTTCGGAAGCGGTCGAAACCCGAGACTTCCAATATGAACCAGTATACATGTCTCGACGATCGTGCTATACTGTTTGTTACGCCAAGGAAGTTTGACAGACAATCGCCGGCGGCCTCGCGCCGCGGGAGGAAAGTCCGGGCTCCACAGGGCAGGGTGCTGGATAACGTCCAGTCAACGCGAGTTGAAGGCTAGTGCCACAGAAATGGACCGCCGATGACGTGACCTTTCGTCACGAACAGGCAAGGGTGGAACCGTGGTGTAAGAGACCACGAGGACATATGGCGACTTATGTCCTGGTAAACCCCACCTGGAGCAAGACCTAAGAGGAACGCGCGCAGCTTCGTGCTGCAGTACTGGCCCGGTACGCGTTCGGGTTGGTCGCTTGAGCCGTACAGCAATGTGCGGCCTAGATAGATGATTGTCACTTCACAAGTGGGAGGGCATGGCCCGCGATGACCACTGAAGTACAGAACCCGGCTTATGGCAAACTTCCTTACACAACCATACAAATCCCAGAAGGGAGCCGCATTCAGCGGCTCCCTTCTTGCGCTGACGGGGGATGAAAATGACCAGCCGGCAGGTGATGAAAGATGACCAGCTGGCTGGGGATGAAAGATGATCAGATCCGCCAGCAGACTATGACCGATACTTCCGGATGATGCGCTCCAGCTTGCGCATCAGGTTCTCGCCCCAGCTCAGCGCGGACTGGCCGTCGCTCCTCGCGGCGTTCAGGGCTCTGGCCACATCGATCTGGCCATATCCGTAATAGATGTCATGTCCCGTGTCGCCGAGATCGGTGCAGGTGGAGCGCATGAGATCCATCACCTCCGCATTGGAGAGCGACGGGTTGACGCTGCGGATCATCGCCGCAAGGGCCGCAGCATGCGGGCTGGCCATGGAGGTGCCGGACAGGGCCGCATACTGGTTGCCCGGATAGGTGCTGGCGATGCTGACTCCTGGCGCGGAGACATCGACGTAGGCGCCGTAGTTGGAGAACTGCGCGAGCTGTCCGTTCACATCCGTGGCGCCAACGGCGAGGACCTCATCATACGCCGCCGGATACCCCGGCGATTCGGTATGGTCGTTGCCGGTTGCCGCCACCAGCACGACGTCGCGATCATAGGCGTACTGGATCGCATCGTGCAGGAACTGAGCCTCCGCGTAGTTGCCGAGGCTCAGGTTGATCACCCTGGCGCCATGGTCCGTCGCCCAGATGATGCCCTGCGCGACAGCGTAGGTGCTGCCCGCCCCCGTGCTGTCCAGCACCTTCACCGGCATGATGCGGCTGTGCGGAGACATGCCGGCGATTCCCTCGTAATTGTTGATCTCCGCAGCGATGATGCCGGCCACGTGGGTGCCATGACCCACATCATCGTCGGCATCCGATCCTTCCGTATACACGTTATACCCCTCGACCAGCCGGTTCTTCAGATCGGGGTGATCCAGATCGACTCCCGTATCGACGACGGCGACGATCACTTCCTCTCCTTCCTTCGCCACTTCCCACCCGGACTCCGTCCGCGTGGCTGGCAGGTTCCACTGATAGTCGGCATACAGGGCGTCATTCGGCTCTTCGTTGGTCACGTTCGTCACGTTGGTCACATACATATAGTGCGGCTCGATATATTTGGTGGAGTAGTGGTCGCGGAAATAGGTCAGCATCTGCTCATAGGTCATCGTATTGGACCGGAAGATGTAGGCGTATCCGGTCTTCTGCACCCAGCTTGCGTCGATGTCCCGGCGGATGCGGCTCAGCGCTTCTTCTCCCGGCTCATCGGTGAACCTCACGACGATGTCGTTCACATAATAATGGCTGATATCTTCATTCTCCTCGGGGTGATCCACTTCGACCTTGCGCAGCGTATCAGAGTCGGCCGACTGGATGCCAAACCTTGCATCGCTTGGATAGGGCACGAGACGCAGGTTCTTGCGCTGCTCGCTCTGGATTCTCTCGATGATCTGCTGCTTCACCGCGGCCAGCACATAACCGCCGCTCTTCCCGGCGGACTCGTCCTGGATGGCGGCCACGAAGTATGGACCTTCGTCGGTCGAGATGCGCGGCGACTCGTAAGTCCGATTGGCCTTCACGCGCTCCCTCGCCAGCTCGATGTAAGGGAGGATATCCTCGGGAAGAGCGGACAGATCGCCCTGTCGGAGCGTCTGCTCGCCGCGTGTCACTTCGAGATAACGCATGTGCGGATGCTCCTGTTGCATCTCCTTCAGATGCTCGGCGTCGCTCTCATGGCTGTCTCCATCGTTCCACTCGCGCAACATCTGACGCATGTCGAGCTTGCATTGGCTGCGGCACAGGCTTTCCGTCCGGATCATGTCCTGCTCCAGCAACTGCCGCTTGTATCTCATCTCCTGCGCGCTGCTCAGCTGCACCTTGCCTTCTTCCCGATCCTGGCTCGTCTGCGGCAGGGCAAGCGCGACCAGCGCCACGACAAACACCAGACCAGCGGCTATTTTCCAGTTGAAACGCATGTTGCATACCGCCTCACTTTCGTGGATTGGAATTACTATTATTGTTCTTACAATCGCCCGATATTTATGTTAGGATAAAAAATGGATTTGTCCGAAACCGACAACCTTCTCAATCGTACAGGAGGCATCCGCTGATGAATCGTGATATCAAGCAACTGTGTGAAACGACGCGCACGAAAATGAAGCAATCAATCGCACTGATGGAATCCTTCCTCAACAATCAGTCGCTTCCGACTCTTGCAGGGGCAGAGGCGGAGCCGCAGGTCCAGGAGTTCTACGCCGGCTTTCTCTCCGATCTGCGTCATTTGCTCGTGTTCTGCGAAGTGTACGACGAGAAACTGGGCATCTGCCTGCGCAGGCCAAGCTTCAACGAGGAATCAGCGGAGCGCATACTATACGAGATCTATCACCGATGTGTGAACAGCTTCTTCTATCCGAAGAACGAAAGTTACTCCGAGGATGGGCGTTATGCGTACAAGGGCGAGGATCTGATCCGCTTCCGCAAGAAGCCGGTCAAGGAAGCGCGGAACATCATCCTGTCCCTGTGGAAGATCTTCGAGGAAATTCGTGAAGACCTGGCCTACTACGAGAATGATTATGTGACCGAGAAGCGCATCCGGGGCGAACGCGTCTGATGGCAAACTGCCGATTGTCGGGATGGCTGGCAGCACAACCGAACAAAACTGGCGCAGGAAACCTCATCCTGCAGCTCATGATCGCCTGGCGAACAGAGCTGTCGGGATGAGGTTTTTCCTTGTCTGAATCAGGGTTTCCGACACGCAGGCACGTATAACTTCAGCCCCGGAAGGAGAAATTGAATAAGGGGTGATGATATGCCGCAAGTCAAATGCAGCGTGGCGAACTGCTCATACTGGTCCACGGGCAACAACTGTTCGGCCGACATGATCATGATCGATATCGACAAGCATGCTGACGCCAGGTTCAAGGCCGAATTCGCCGGAGAAACGTTCGATACGGAACACACCGACTATGCCGCCCAGTCCAGGGAGACCTGCTGTCATACGTTCAAGCCCAAACAGAAGTAAGAATCAGGTGATGCAGATGCCGGCAAGCAAGGAACAAGCGAGGAAAGGAACAACCGACAAAAAGAGGAAAAACATTCAAGACAGCGAGTTCGCCGCAGAAATCGCCGATCCTTCGATGCTCGGGGAGAAGCGCGAGGATTATGCGGGAGACGGCGATACGGGCGCGAGCAACCAGTCCCTGGGCCTGGTCGCGCTGGCCATGTCGATCGCTTCCTTGTTCGTGCTGCCGCAGTGGTTTGGGCTGGCCGGCATCGTCCTGGGCGGTGCGGCGTGGCTCATGGGCTTTAGAGGGCTGGGACTATGGTCGATCATCATTGGTTCTATCTCTCTGATCGCGTATATCGTACTTGTCCCGTACTATTCATGAAACGCAAGGACACACATCCGCAGGCAAGCGCCTCCGCACAGGAGATCGCTTGCCTGTCTGTTTTCCCGGCGGTCGTGAGGGCTTCGGCCGGCCAGGTATGAAGCGCACAGTATGGTGCAACCAGCCAAAAAGGTGTACAATGGTAGCCGGAATGTCGAAGGATAAAGTCGTAAGGGAAAGGGATTCATATGATTTATTTTGACTATAGCGCGACTACGCCGGTTCATCCCGAGGTAGCCCAATCGATCCACGAGGTGCTCACCCGCCATTACGGCAACCCGTCGTCCCTGCACCGGCTGGGCGTCGAAGCGGAGAAGCTCGTGTCCCAGGCGCGCGAACGGATCGCCGATATGCTGGGCGTATCGAGGAATTCGATCATCTTCACATCGGGCGGATCGGAGAGCAATAATCTTGCGATCAAAGGGGCGGCCAGCAGGCTTCGCAAGCGCGGCAAGCACATCATCGTGAGCAGCATCGAGCACGCCTCCGTCCATGACACCGTTCGCCAGCTGGAGCAACACGGATACAGGATCACGGAGCTGCCGGTGGACCAAAGCGGCAGGATCCGGCCGGAGCAGGTGGAGACAGCCATCCAGGAGGATACCGTGCTCGTCAGCATCATGTACGTGAACAACGAGCTGGGAACGATTCAGCCGATCGAGGAGATCGCCGCGATCCTGAAGCGTTATCCGAAGGTGCTGTTCCATGTGGACGCCGTCCAGGCTGCCGGCAAGATCCCGGTCTATCCGGAGAAGCTGGGCGTCGACATGCTCAGCTTGTCCGCCCACAAGTTCCAGGGGCCGAAGGGGATCGGCATCCTCTACAAGCGGGAGAGCGTCCGCCTCGATCCGCTGATCAGCGGAGGCGGGCAGGAGTTCGGACTTCGCTCCGGGACGGAGAACGTCCCCTATATCGTAGGCATGGCCAAGGCGCTGAGGCTGGCCCTGGAGAGTCAGCCCGCCGCCTGGCAGCGGGTATCCGGGCTGAAGAAGCGGCTGGTTGAGCAGCTGACAGGTGCTGAGGGCATCGAGATCAACAGTCCGGCCGACGATGCGCTGTCCGTTCCGCACATCGTCAATCTGTCCTGCCCCGGGCTGAGATCCGAAGTGCTCGTCCACGCCCTGGAGCAGCGCGGCTTCTGTATCTCTTCCCGTTCGGCCTGTTCGTCCGGCGAAGACAAGCCGAGCCGTATCCTGCTTGCGCTTGGGCTGTCGGAAGCTCAGGCGAGAAGCGGGCTGCGCATCAGCCTGGCGAAGGACCATACGCCGGAGCAGGTGGACCGGCTGGCCGCCGCGCTGAAGCAGGTCGTGCAGGAACTCAGACATCTCATGCGCTGATCCGTTCAACAAGGACATCTCTTGGAGGTATCTATGCAACCTGATCTTATCTTGCTTCGATTTGGTGAATTGACCCTGAAGGGGAAGAATCGCACCAGGTTCGAGGATATGGTGATTTCCCACATCCGGAATCTGACGGGCGATTATCCCCAGATGAAGATCGTCAAGACATTCGGCCGCGTGTATATCCAGCTGAACGGGGCTCCCTATGAACAGGTCGCGGCGCAGCTGAAGAAGGTGTTCGGCCTGCGCAGCTTCAGCCCGGTGCTGAGGGCGGAGCTGGACCTGGCGGACATCCAGCAGGCGGCGCTCAGAGTGATGCAATCCCTGGGCAGGAAGCCCGGCACCTTCAAGGTGACGAGCCGACGCTCCTACAAGGCTTTCCCGTATGATTCGATGCAGCTCAACCGCCATGTGAGCGCTTATGTGTTGAGCCGCACGCCAGGTCTGAAGGTGGATGTGCACGAACCGGACGTCGAGCTGTGGGTGGAGGTGCGGCAGGAGGGCGCCTACGTGTTCTCCGAAATCGTCTACGGCACGGGCGGTTTCCCGCTCGGCAGCAACGGCAAGGCGATGCTCATGCTGTCGGGTGGCATCGACAGCCCGGTCGCCGGCTGGCAGGCGATGCGCCGCGGCCTGCGCATCGAGGCGGTGCATTTCCACAGCTACCCCTATACGAGTGAACGGGCCAAGCAGAAGGTGATCGACCTGACGCGCAAGCTCAGCGAGTACGCGCGGGAGATTCGTCTGCACGTCGTGCCGTTCACGCGCATCCAGACGGGGCTGAAGGAACAGGCGCCCGAGAATCTGCTCATCACGCTCATGCGCCGGGCGATGTTCCGCATCACCGAGCGGCTGGCCGAGCGGAACGACGCGCTCGCCATCGTCACCGGAGAAAGCCTCGGCCAGGTGGCCAGCCAGACGCTCAGCAGCCTGAATACGATCGAGCGGGCAGTGTCGATCCCGATCCTCAGACCTCTCATCACGACCGACAAGATCGACATCATCCGGATGGCGGAGGAGATCGATACGTATGCGATCTCGATCCTCCCCTATGAGGATTGCTGCACGATCTTCCAGCCGCGCTCGCCGAGCACCAACCCGAATCTCGGCGTCGTGGAGAGGGTGGAGAGGCGTCTTGCCTGGATGGAGGAAGCGATCGAGCAGGCCATCCAGGATACGGAGTTGCTCATCATCCGCAGGGGTGAGCAGGAAGAACCGTCCAATTCGCTCTTCTAAAGGCCAGTCCGCATTCATAAACATGAATAGAGCTTGTATATGAGGTGCGAACCGAGTACATTGGCAAGCTCCCATGCCGATGAATGCGGGAGTGGGGAACGATTGGAATGGGGAATGATACTGGCGAAGATCATGTTGATCAACCTCGTGCTGAGCGGAGACAACGCCGTCATCATCGCGATGGCCAGCCGCAATCTGCCGGAACATCAGCGCAAGGCCGCGATCTGGTGGGGGGCGGTCGGGGCGGTCGTGCTGCGCATCGTCCTCGTATTCGCCGCCCTGCTGTTGCTCAGGGTTCCTTATCTGCAGGCGGCAGGTGCGATGCTGCTCATGTATATCGCCATCAAGCTGCTGGATGATGACGGGAATGCGCATTCCGATGTGCGCGAGGCGAAGGGCTTGTGGCAGGCGGTATGGACGATCATGGCGGCGGACTTCATCATGAGCCTCGACAACGTCCTGGCCATCGCGGCCATCGCGAAAGGGCATGTCGTGCTTGTCATGATCGGCGTCATGCTCAGCATTCCGCTCATCATCTGGGGAAGCTCGCTCGTCGTGAAGCTGCTCATCCGCTTCCCGGTTCTCTCGTATGCTGGCGCCGCCATTCTGGGCTATACGGCGGGAGAGATGCTGCTTGGCGATCCCAGGCTGGGGCGGTGGATCTCGCTGATGCCGCAGCATGTTCACGTGACGGTGCCGCTCGTGTGCATGGCGTTTGCGCTGGTCCCGGGTTTTCTCAAGCTGCGCGGCGGAAGATAGGGCATCCATAAACGGCTGGCAATTTTTCCACGTATCCTGTAAACTATGGTTGTAAGGTTGATGTGAGCGCTTCATGTCAACGAATAAGGCGAAGGAGTTTTCAGGATGCGATCGAATCGATTGTCACTCGGTGTTATCATCATCTTGCTCGGCATTTTCATCCTGCTCGGGAAGCTCGGGGTCATCACGTTCGTCTGGAATGTCTTCTGGCCGATCCTCATCCTGGCCGCGGGGCTGTTGCTTCAAATGTTTTATTTCTCGCGAACGCTTCCTGCCGCCGCCCTGATCCCTGGCGGCTTGCTGGTCACCTATTCGCTGATGTTCCTCTACTGTACCATCTTCGGCTGGGGAGCGATGAGTTACCTGTGGCCCGGCTTCATCTTCGGGGTGGCCGTTGGCCTGTATGAGTATTACATGTTCTCGGATGACAAGCCGCGCGGAGCGCTGATCGCGTCGCTGATCGTCGGCAGCGTGTCGATCGTGTTCTTCGGCTTCACCCTGATACGCACCAACGCGATCTATGTGATCGCAGCTGCGCTCATCCTGATCGGGCTGTTCATGATCCTTCGTCGTCCGCGGACCTGGTAAGACAGCCAATCAATCTTTCGTTGTCATGAAGTTGAATCTGCGATATAATATACGAAGGCGTCGGCGGTTATGTCCGGCGCTTCTTTCATGGTTATCGACGGTACACAGGCATTCACATCAAGGCAAATCGCACAGCTCCAGGACGCACGTGGCATGACCCGCAAGCGGGACATGCCTGAAGTTCCTGGCATCTGTCATTATAGAAAGGATTGGAACCATGCATAAAAGAGAAATGATCCGCAACATTGCGATCATCGCGCACGTCGATCATGGCAAGACGACACTCGTCGACAAGCTGCTGCAGCAATCGGGCGCGTTCCGCGAGAATGAGGCTGTCGCCGAACGGGCGATGGATTCCAATGATCTGGAGCGGGAGCGGGGGATCACCATACTCGCGAAGAACACCGCCATCCGCTACAAGGATTATCTGATCAACATCGTCGATACGCCGGGACACGCGGACTTCGGCGGGGAAGTCGAGCGGATCATGCGAATGGTGGATGGTGTGCTGCTCGTGGTCGATTCCTTCGAGGGCTGCATGCCGCAGACGAAGTTCGTGCTGCGCAAGGCGCTGCAGAACGGGCTGACTCCGGTCGTGGTTCTGAACAAGATCGACAGGCCGAACGCGCGTCCGGCGGAGGTCGTCGATGAGGTGCTGGATCTGTTCATCGAGCTGGAGGCGAGCGACGAGCAACTGGACTTCCCGGTCGTCTACGCTTCGGCGCTGAACGGCACGGCAAGCCTCGATCCGGATCGCCAGGATGCCAACATGGAGGCGCTCTATGAGAAGATCATCGAGCATATCCCGGCGCCGAAGGGCAATATCGACGAGCCGCTGCAGTTCCAGGTGACGCTCCTCGATTACAACGAGTATCTGGGGCGCATCGCGATCGGACGCGTGAATCGCGGCATCATCAGGCAGGGTCAGTCCATCGCCGTGATGACGCGCGACGGCAGCATCAAGCAGGGACGGGTCGAGAAGCTGTTCGGCTTCAGCGGACTCAAGCGGGTGGAGATCGACGAGGCTGGGGCAGGCGATATCATCGCCATCGCCGGCGTGAAGAACATCAATATCGGCGAGACGCTGGCCGATCCGGCGCATCCTGAAGCGCTGCCGCTGCTGGAGATCGAGGAGCCGACGATGAAGATGACCTTCCTCGTCAACAACAGCCCGTTCGCCGGCCGCGAAGGCAAGTGGGTGACGTCGCGCAAGCTGCGTGAACGCCTGTTCAAGGAGCTCGAGACGGACGTCAGCCTGCGCGTGGAGGAGACGGACAGCCCCGATGAATTCATCGTCTCGGGACGCGGCGAGCTGCATCTCGGCATCCTGCTGGAGAACATGCGCCGCGAAGGCTATGAGCTGCAGGTGTCCAAGCCGGAGGTCATCATCAAGGAGATCAACGACGTGAAGCATGAGCCGATGGAGAAGCTGATCATCGACGTGCCGGAGGAAAGCATGGGCGCCGTCATGGAATCGTTGGGCACGCGCAAGGCGGAGATGCTCAACATGACGAACAACGGCACGGGCAATGTCCGTCTGGAGTTCCTCATTCCGGCGCGCGGCCTGATCGGTTATCGCACGCATTTCCTGACCATCACGCGCGGTTACGGCATCATGAACCATGCTTTCGACAGCTATGCGCCGTATCAGGGCGCCGAGGTCGGCGGCCGCCACGAGGGCGTGCTGATCGCCAGCGAGTCGGGAGTCGCCACCACCTATGGCATCCTGTCCGTGGAAGATCGCGGCACCCTGTTCATCGAACCGGGCACCGAAGTGTATGAAGGCATGATCGTCGGCGAGCATAACCGCGACAATGATATCATCGTCAATGTATGCAAGGAGAAGGCGCTCACCAATGTGCGTTCCGCAACGAAGGAAGAGACGGTGAAGATGAAGGTGCCGCGCATCCTGTCCCTGGAGCAGGCGCTGGAATACCTGAACGACGATGAGTATTGCGAGATCACGCCGAAGTCGATCCGTCTGCGCAAGAAGGTGCTCGACAAGGGCGAGCGCGCCCGCTATGAGAAGCAACGCAAGATGGCGGCCAATACGGCTGAATAACAAGTTCAACCGAAGGAGGTTGTGCGCATGGAAGGGCAACAATCCGGCGGCCTTCAGCAATGGCTGGTGGAACACCCGTGGATCACGTATCTGTTCATAGTCGCATGTATGATCTATATCTTTAATGCGGTGTTCCGTCCGCGCAAGCTGCCCTTGCTGAAGGACGCGCTGGTGTACGTCCTGATCCTGATCGGCGGCTGGCTCCTCATGTTCTTCCAGATGAAGGTCGGACTGCCGATCGTGCACGGTTTCGCCGTGGCGATCGCGCTGATGCTGACGGTGCGCATCCGCTCCTGGGTGGTCAGGCGCGGTCGGCAAGGCCCCGGCTCGTCTCCTGCCGGAGATCAGGAAATGGGCCGTGCAGAGCCGAAGGTTCGGGCTATCCATTCCGAAGAAACGGACAGGTGATGGGCATGAAGCTTCAGGACGCCTTGTTTAACTGGCTGCAGATGGCGATCGTGGTGGAAGGCAGGCCGGATGACCGCTCCGCGCACGATACGCTGGATTTTTTTCGCGAGATCCTTGAGCAGGATCATCAGATCGATCACGTCGAGATCATCGGCAGGGACGCCACGATGATTCACGTGCGTTATGGCAATGCGGAGGGAAGCAAGGTGCAACTCTTCGACCGGGAGAGAGCCGAACAGCTCCTGCGTGATATCAACTCGAATCCGAAGTACAATTTATAGCGAATCTAGGTGTACGACATATGGCAGAACTGAATCCGAATCCTCCCTTATCGCGCAGCGCCAGACATCAGGCCAAGCGCAGTTCAAGGAGGAAATGGCTCGTTGTCATCCTCTCGGTCATCGCTGTCCTGCTTGCGGTCGGCATCGTGTATGGCGTGATGCTGGCTGACAAGGTCGGTGATGTGATCGACCAGATCACATTACCCGCGAGCGTGACAAAGGACACGAAGGATGAGAAAGGCAATGCAGTTGTCAAGGGGAGAGCGGATCGCGAGGTGCGCAATATCCTGCTGCTGGGAACGGACAATCGTCCGCAGTTTGGCAGCCTGAACACCGATGTGATCATGCTCGTGTCGCTGCGTCCGAATCCCAAGTCCGCCATTGTCGCTTCGATCCCGCGCGATACATACATGGATCCGACAGGCTGGAAGGACGGCAAGGCGAACTCGTTCTACGCAAGGGCGCGCAAAGAGGACAAGGACAAGGCTTATGACTATGTAAAGGAGATTTTCTCCGAATTCTTCGCGGTTCCGATCGACTATGTGGTGGAGATCGACTTCAAGGCGTTCGAGGAAATCGTCGATGCGCTCGGGGGACTCACGATCGATGTCGATATGGACATGCGCTACCATGACCCGACCGACGGCACGGACATCAACCTGACCAAAGGCGTGCAGCTCCTGAGCGGCAAGCAGACGCTCGACTTCGTCCGGTATCGCCAGTCGAACGATGGCACCCGGCAGTCCAGCGACTTCGAGCGCAATGCCCGCCAGCAGCAGGTCGTATCCGCCATCGTCGACAAGGTGAAATCGCTGGAAACGGTCGTTCGTGTGTTCGAGGTGCTGGATGCCGTCGGCGCCAATGTGAAGACGACGATCCCGCGCGACGACCTGCTGACTCTCGTTCGCACGTATATCGGCATCAAGTCGGAGAACATCCAGTTCCTGCGCCTCGAAGGAACCTGGAAGAGCCCGTACGTATGGCCGAACCAGGATAGCCTGGCGACGATGCGGGCAGCGCTGAAGGCGCATCTGGATGGCGATCAGTAGAACTTTCCGGCGCGAATATGATATACTTGGTGTATTAGTCAAGGATGGGAGGACTTCTAGCGGATGGCAGAAACCATGACTACACTCTCCGAACCGATCCTGGAACAGCTGAAGCAGCATGAGAACTTCGTCATACTGAACACGATCGACAGCGAGACCGGATGCATCACCTCCAGCGCGATCTCCTGGATCACGCCGCACTCGCCGACGAAGCTGCGCATCGCGGTCGATGCCAGATCCAGGCTGATCACCAATGTGAAAGCTGACAGGCGGGTTACGCTGTCGCTGTTTGCAGCCGGGTCCTTCTATGCGGTTCAAGGCACGGCAACCGTCCTTCATGACAGGCTGGAGGAAGTGCCGATCAAGCTCGCCTGCATTGAGGTTGAGGTGGAGGCTGTGCGGGATGCGATGTACTATGGTTCCCGCATCTCCGCGATGCCTGAGGTTGAGAAAACGTATGACAAGCGTGCGGCAGACAAGCTGGATGCGCAAGTCTTCGCCGCTCTGCAGAAAGCCTAGTTGATTTCAACTGGGCTTTTTTTGCTGTTGGTAAGCTCTGCAGCCTCCTGCACGGCATACGCCATAGCAGGCAACCACCTGATCCGTCCGGGCCCTGAAGAACCTGGCTCCATCGAAGCATTTCTTCAGGCATTCAGCGCATATAAGAAGATATGATCAGCTGCCGGAACGGTTCGCCGGGTTCTGCACATCAGGCTGTTCGTCGGGCTGGATGACGTCGCTTGGAAGCTGCGGCATGATGCGGCCGACGATATCCGCCAGCTCATTGGTCAGTCCGGCCACAGGCTTGCCATCCTTGATCTGTCTGGACAATTCCCGGATGCGTTGGTACAGATCCATGTCCGCCGTTACGATCGCGTGGACGCCGTAAGGGTCATTGCGCAGCGCTTCGGCTACGGCGTACTTGATCGTCCCCACCTCGGAAGCGTCCAGATTCCCGCTTACGTCGATGCCGACGATCGCTGTATTGCCGAACACCACGCAAGTTGCCTCGTTGACCTCCGGCACGCTTGCAGCGAGATCAGCCAGTCGTTCGGCCACCTCCTGGTGATTTTTGATCTCCTTTTTGGGCGGAACGGTCTGTCTGACCTTAACCTGTCTATCTTGCTCATCTGAAGGAGGGGAAGTTTCATCATTATCCGGATTAGCGCATGCCGCCAGCAGGAGCATCAAGCTTGCCATGATCAGCCGCCAAACTCTCATCATCTCACTCGTCCTTTCGATTCACGATTCCGTCTATAGTTTGGCCCCGGAACGCATCCGTATGTATCGCAGTGATCCCCATTCTTATCCAATATCAGGAGGGACGCCCATGAAGAAGATCTTCGTGTTGGATACCAACGTGTTGTTGCATGACCCCAATGCGATCTTTGCGTTTGAAGACAATGAGGTCATCATCCCTGCAGTGGTCCTGGAGGAGATCGACAGCAAGAAGCGCAACGTGGACGAGATCGGGAGAAACGCCCGCTACGTGTCGCGCATGCTGGACAGCTTGCGTCAGAAGGGCAGGCTGCATGACGGGATCATGCTGGACCATGGAGGCGTCATCAAGGTGGAACTGAATCATCGCAGCTTCCAGAAGCTGCACGATGCCTTCCTGGAGATCACCCATGACAACCGGATCATCGCGGTGGCGCTTAATTATTGGCACGAGGAAAGCGAGAAGCCCGAGCCCAGGCCGGTCGTGCTGGTCAGCAAGGACACGCTCGTTCGCATCAAGGCTGACGTGCTGGGGCTTACGGCCCAGGATTATATGTCGGACCGCCTTGTGTCGGCGAGTGACCTGTATCCGGGCCACCACACGATGCTGGTGGAGGCGTCCGTGATCGACACGTTCTACCAGCAGAAAAGTCTGAGGACGGACGATCTGAAGCTCGGTTATCGTCTGTATCCGCACGAATTTGTCATCCTGAAGGACGCCGCAGGCGGTTCCCGGTCGGCGCTGGCCAAGACGAGTGTGGACGGCAGCAGGCTGGAACCGTTGTTCCTGGGCAATGATCCGGTATGGGGGATCAGCGCGCGCAACGCGCAACAGAGGATGGCGCTGGAGCTGCTCCTGAATGACGATATTCCGCTGGTGACGATATCGGGCAAGGCCGGAACCGGCAAGACGCTGCTGGCTCTGGCTGCCGGGCTGCTGAAGGTGGAGGATGAGCGCCGCTACAAGAAGCTGCTGATCGGCCGCCCGGTGGTGCCCATGGGCAAGGATATCGGTTATCTGCCGGGGGAGAAGGAGGAGAAGCTTCGACCCTGGATGCAACCGATCTACGACAATCTGGAGTTTCTGTTCGATACGAAGCGGGCCGGCGATATCGAGAAGATCCTCGCGGGCATCGGCAGCATCCAGGTGGAGGCGCTGACGTATATTCGCGGCCGCTCCATACCGGGACAGTTCATCATCATCGATGAGGCGCAGAACCTGTCCCGGCATGAGGTGAAGACGATCGTCTCGCGGGTCGGGGAAGGAAGCAAGATCATCCTCATGGGCGATCCCGAGCAGATCGATCACCCGTACCTGGATGCCTACAGCAATGGACTGACCTATGTGGTGGAACGCTTCAAGGAGCATCCGATCGCCGGCCATATCACGCTGGAGAAGGGCGAGCGCTCGCAGCTCGCGCAGCTGGCCGCCGATCTGCTGTAATCGATCGCCCTCCGGAAGGCGGGATTTATGCCTTCGGGGGGCGAGGTTTGTGCCGGGGGCTTCATGGCTTCGGAGTTCGGGATGCATCTGTCGCACTGCCCCCGAATCGCATTCGGACGGGGGGGTCGGCGGCTGCTGGCTGGGACTGCAGACGCATGATTGGCCGCAACCTGGTGCAGTTGTGTGCGCCGTTCCGCCTAATTGGTCACCACAAGTTCCTCATGATGTGCTATGATAGATAAGAAAGAATCGCCAAGATCGCTTAAACTTGAGGCTTTGACCATATAGGGGAAAGGAATGTGCCCTGTGCCAACCAAGAGACTGGTACTGCTGGCCGCTTCTGTGCTGCTTTTTGGCACGCTGATCGTATCGCTTCGCGGCATCAGCTATACTCCGCCCGACCAACAGTCGAAGGAGGATTCCTTGTCCATGGCTGATCCCCTGCAGCTCTCGGGATCCAGGGAACTTGTCAGCCTGCGGGTCGTGGTCAGCTTGCCCGATGAGGCCTATCGTGGAATGCAAGCGCTTAACCGGAATTTCCTGCTGGAGAATACCGACATGACCGTCAGGCTCAGCAACCTGAAGGAGGACGCCCTGGACGAGTATCTGCAACGGGCTTTCCGTCTGGGAGAGGTGTCGGACATCATCCTGCTTGATAACGAGCTGGTCAAGCACCATGCGGGACATGCCAGACTGCAGCCGACGGATGATTATTTCACGACGGTTACCGAGACCGAATATCTGCCAGTGGTCATCGAGCAACTGAAATGGAACGGATACATATGGGGCATTCCTTTCCAGATCGAGCCCTACATCCTTGCCTACAACGAGGCGGTATGGCTGGAACTGACCGGGGAGAGGTCGCCCGGCGATGCGGAATGGCTCTGGACGATCTATCAATACAATGGACTGTACATCAATGAGCGGGATCCGATGGCATATGCCGCACTGGCCTATATGCTGGATCAGCAATGGCAGTTTCCGCCGCTCGCGGATGCCGAGGAGGCGGCAGATGCCTCGGACAGCCAGGCCGCGGAGGAGGGGGTGGCTGCTGAGGAGGGTACAGCTGAGGGAACTGCGGAGCCAGGGAGTACACCCGATGAGGATCAGGGAGTTCCCAGGCTCAATGAGCCCGCGGATGAGCTGGTCACCGCGCTGCTGGAAGGCTTGCCAAGGTTGCAGGTGGGCGCTGCCAGGCCGAAGGATGCGGTCAGGGCCAGCTCAAGTGATGCCGCTGATCCCGCTGATCCATCCGGTTCCGGCGTGTCGTCCGCTGTATCGGCGGATACGGACAGCGATGGCGGTGCGGAGGGGCAGGAGCAGTGGATGGATATGACCCTGTGGACCGAACGATTCGCCGTATATTCGACGGAAGATCCCTGGGAGCGGCTGAGGAGCGGGGAGCTGGCCGCGATCATCGCTCCGCTGCACGAGTACGAGTCGCGCAGATCGGGGTTGATCTCGGCGATTCTGCTGCCTACCATGGACGGCGGTGACGGGGCGCTGCTGACCGGCAAGAGCTTCGTCCTGTCGGCCGAATCGAACGCCCAGGAGGCGGCATTCCGCTGGATCCGGGCGATCCTGGACAGCTATCACGATGAGGTCAGCGCGAGCGTTGCCGGAGGATACCCTGCGGATGCCGAGGTATACAGACTGTTCGTCAACAACCCGACCTACGGTCTGCTGCGATCGGCGGTTGAGAAGGGGCATACGTTGCTTCCTGACCCGTACATCGGGCAGAAATTGTCGCTGATCCGCGAGCAATTGCCCAAGCTCGTACAGGAGCATCTGTCTTCCAGGGAAGCGATGATGCGGATCTATGCCATGTTTGAAGAGGCAGGATGGCTGTCGTGATATCGCGACAGCCATCCTGCCTCTTCTGGTATGGAACACCTCATTTAACGCTTCAGCACAAAGGAAATCGTCAGCGCGCCGTCCTGTATCTCCACGGACTTGGCCTGAATCCTGAACGGCATATCCAGCAAGTCGGGGTGGAAGTCGAGATCGAACTCTTCATTCATGGCGCGGATCGTGGTGTCCGGCAGCTCGAAGCCGTTGTAGACAAGTCTCGTCAGCGTGAAGGCGATGATGTTCTCCTCTTCCACCAGCTCATAGATGCCGTTGATCCGTACTGACGTATCATCCCTGACGCCGTATACGGAGAAGTCATCATCCGCGAAACTGAAGTTGAAATTCTCGAAGTCCACCGGATTATGCCTGCGGTAGAAATCCGTCAGCTCCTGGTCGGTAATC
>Ga0310828_1000168_pt1 | contig 94926 bp, 106 predicted proteins | sample WT_ome_3_FD_202242 | JGI IMG/M metagenome (GOLD analysis project Ga0310828, IMG submission 202242) | Sorghum-adapted microbial communities enriched on wild type (WT) sorghum from Joint BioEnergy Institute, Emeryville, California, United... ... | reverse complement strand
TACCGCCGAACCGCGGGCGCAAGGCCCGATCCCGCGCCTCGCGGCGCTTCGTCCGGTGTCCGCCGGTTGGCTTGCTCCCGAGCGGCGAAGACTAATTTATCACGATCCCGCCTCCAAGTCAAGCCGCTCCCCGGCGGTTTTTTTGGGTTTTCGGGGTTTTGTTACCTGGAGTTGTGGTTGCGCGCATACCTGGACAGCTCCTTCGGCGACGCAAGACGCGCGTACATGCGGAAAATCACCTTGTAGCGCGATTCGATGGCCGCTTTGATATCGGTGTCGATGCGGTGATCGCTCAGATCGAGAAGCATTTCGTCCAGTTCTTTGCGCAACAGATAGCTGAGCTCTTTGCATTCGCGGTCGTTGAACAGCACACCAAGCATGCCTCGACGGCCCCCTCTTCCGGGTCGGTAGTGTTTTGCGTGGTGCTCCACGGATTCGTGATACTGTTATGCGCACATTTTGGCATTTTTATGTCCGCCCCGTGCACCCGCTTCCGCCGACCCGCTTCCGCCTATCGGAGCAATGCCGGCGTCACCGTCGTTTCGATCACCGCCGCGACAAACATGGCCACGGTCAGCAGGGCCATGAGGGGAACCAGCATCGCCAGAAACCGTCTCAGTTCCTCGCCCGCCCGTTCGCGCCGCGCCGGGACGAAGGACAGAAACAGGGTGCGGATGAGCAGGAAACCGAACCGGATGCCGTAGGCGCAGGCGATGATCAGGGCGGGAAGCTCCACGATGCCGTGGGGCAAAATCCCCCTCGCGAACAGCTCCAGGCCGCCCATCTCCGGATTCACCGGGTTTTGCAGCAACCAGCCGAGCATCGTCCCGTTGGTGATGAGGACGAAAATCGGAAGCACGCCAAACAACGCGCCCGACAGCACGAACATTGCCGCCTTGACCGCGTTGTTGATGAAAATGAACAGAAACAGCATCAGTTGCGGGTTGTCCGCCGAACCGATCATCCCTGCCAGCTCCCGCATGCTTTCCATCGTCTGCTCCGCCAGCCTGTCCATCCCGCCATACCCCGTCGCACCGGCCGCCCAGCCCGCCGCGAAGGCGATGAGCGAAGCGATCAAATAATGCTTCGACCGGCGCAAATCGATCCAGAAACTGGTCAACCAACCGCGCATGATTCGCACTTCCTTTCCGCATAACTTTCGTGTACGAGCATATTCTTTTGACAAAAGGAACCGGGTACATGCCCCCGAAACCGAGGAGGAAACGCCCATGAATTTCTTCTATGTGCTGGACGGCCGCCGCATCAAACGGTTTCTCATCATCGCAACCGCGATTTTGTTCAGCGTCGCCGTCATCTATGCGGAGAAGGACAACATCACCGTCTTCTCCCACAACGAGCCGTCCGCCGTCTACAGTGTCGTGACGGACAAGAAAGTGATCGCCCTTACCTTCGATATCAGCTGGGGAGACAAACGTCCGGAACCGATCATCAACATCCTGAAGGAAAAGGGCGTGACGAATGCCACCTTCTTCCTCTCTTCTCCCTGGACCAAAACCCATCCCGAAATCGTGAAACAAATCGTGGACGCCGGATTCGAGATCGGCAGCCACGGGCACAAACACGTCAACTACAACGAACTGCCGGACGAAGAAATCCGGAAGCAGATCCAGACCGCCCACATGATCCTCGAAGCGGAAACGGGCACGACCCCGCGGCTCATCCGCATGCCCAACGGCGCTTTCGACAAGCGGGTGCTGCGCATCGCAAACGAATTGGGCTACACCGTCATCCAGTGGGACACGGACTCCCTCGACTGGAAAAACCCCGGCGTGAACAATATCATCAACCGCGTCGTTTCCCGCGCCCACCCCGGCGACATCGTGCTCATGCACGCCAGCGACTCGTGCAAACAAACCCACGAGGCGCTTCCCGTCATCATCGACCGGCTGCGGGCGGAAGGGTACGAGTTTGTCACCGTATCCGAGCTGTTGAAACTGGCTGAAGTGGACGGACGGGACGTCAAAGACCAGGGGAGCTGACGAGTCAGCTCCCCTGTGTTGCGTCCATCGCCCGGTTTGTCACCCGAAACCGGCCTGAAAGGCCGGATCGGGCAGCCTTCAGGCCGCCGCCGGTTCGGTTTCCGTCTTGCCCAGCAGCTTGTGCAGCCGCATGATTTGCCACGCATTGCAGATGACGAGGGGGACCGTCATGAGCACGACCGCCTGCGTCAGATTCACCTGCAGGGCGATGGCCGTTTCCACCAGGGTAAACACGAGCATGAAAAACACCGTCGGCACCCCCGCCGCCCGATTCGTCTCCCGCACTTTCAGCCAGGCCGTCGCCAGGGAAGCGGCGGCCAAAAGACCCGCAAACAGCAAATAAGCCGGCAGGGAAGCCTCCCACACAAAGAAATAGATTTCGAAGGGCACCGTCAAAATGAAAAACAGCTGCACCAGCACCCATGTGTTCCGTTTGCGGAACAGCCCCCTGGCCACATAGTTGACGATCATGTACGCGAAAAAGAACATCTGGCTCAAAATGCTGAACGTCATGCCCGCAAACAGCATCATCAGCAAATTGTATCCGATCTCGATCGGCGCAAGGCCTTCGAATCCGCCGTCGAACAGGGCGATGAGCCCGCCGGTGACGAGCCCGGCCGCCGCGCCGACCCAGAGGGTGGACCAGAACAAGCGGAACCATTTGCTCAAACTCATGTGTTCATCTCTCCAATCCTGATGCGTTACAATCCCACTTCATTGTAGCAGAATGCGGCAACTTCCACCATTCATAAACCGCATCGCCCGGCACATACTACCGGTACACGAGGTTGTTGACCACAAGGGAGCGGTGCGACATGGCGATTCCGCGAAGGGTGGCGCTCGCCCTGGCCCTCGTCCTGTTGCTCATGCAGGCGGGCTGCGGCGGAGGCCAACAGTCGGGCGGGATGATGAGTTACGAGGAAACGAAATCGATGGTACTTGACATCCTGCAGTCGGAAGATGGCCGCAAGGCCGTCCTGCAGGCATCCGGCGGCGGAACCGGAACAGGCATCAAAATGCTCAGCGAAGACCAGCACCTGGAACTGATGACGACTGTAAAAGACGTCCTCACCGATGAAGAATACGCCAAGAAAATCCGCGAAATCATGCTGGAACCGAAGTTCGCCGGGGAATTCGCCAAAGTCATCATGAAGGAAGACAAGCAGCTGCACAAGGACCTGATGAAGGATCCGGAATACCAGACGATGCTCATGGAGGCATTCAAAAACAAAGAGACGGAAAAAATGATCCTCGACGTGCTGAAAGGCCCGGAATACCGCAAATACGCCATGACCATCTTCCATGAAACGCTGCAAAACCCGTTGTTCAAAGCCGAACTGATGGATATGATGAGAAAGGTGCTGGAGGAAGAAACGAAACCGAAGGAAGAGCGGCAATGAACAAAGCCGAACCCGCCTGCGGAGCAGGCAGCGGTTCGGCTTTGCCTTCGTATCATGCCTTTTGGATCACGCGCTCAGCCGCTTCGAGGTACAGGCGGCCGACCGGGCTGGCCGCCTTGTAGACGGACGGCGAGAAATCCGGCTCCGACGGATGGTTGTCGGGCTGGCCGAGGGGAATTTGCGCGATCAGTTCGGCGTGCAGCTCCGCCGCCAGCCTGGCGCCGCCGCCCCGGCCGAACACGTACTGTTTTTCCCCGCAATTCGGGCATTCGTACCAGCTCATGTTTTCCACGACGCCGATGATGTCGTGGTTCGTATGCTTCGCCATGGCGCCGGCCCGGGCGGCCACGAAGGCGGCGGTGGCGTGGGGCGTGGTGACCAGAATCTCCTTGCTGTGGGGGATCAGCTGGTGCACGTCAAGCGCCACGTCGCCGGTGCCCGGCGGCAGGTCGAGCAGCATGTACTCGATTTCGCCCCATTCCACTTCATTGAAGAAGTTGCGGAGCATCCGGCCGAGCATCGGCCCGCGCCAGATGACCGGGGAATTGTCCTCCACGAAAAACCCCATGGAAATGACCTTCACGCCGAACCGCTCGGGTGGAATGATCTTGTCCCCGGCCAGTTGCGGCGTGCCTTCCAGCCCCATCATGTCCGGCACGCTGAATCCGTAGATGTCGCAGTCCATGATGCCCACTTTCTTGCCGAGGCGGGCCAGCGCGACGGCCAGATTGACCGTCACCGTGCTTTTGCCGACGCCCCCTTTGCCGCTGGCGACGGCGATGAACTTCGTTTTCGAACCGGGGGCGAGAAGCGGCGGGACGCCCGACGGCTGGGACTGCATTTCCGCCCTCCTCCGCCGTTGCATCTCGTCCAGCCCGTCCCCGGACGCGGCGGATTGCCTTGCCCGTATGTCGGCGAGTTCGACCTCCGTGAGACGGCGAAACCGGATATGGACATGTTCCGCGCCGATGTTGGCGAGCAATTCCCTCGCCTGTTTCTCAAGATTCGCCTTCAATTGATCGTCATCCTCGGCCAGGGCGAAGGTCATGCGAACGTCATGGCCCTTGACCACGACATCCTTGATTTGGCCCAATTCGGCCATACTTTGACCCAAAGCCGGATCGCCGAGCGATTTCAACGCATCCAGCACTTGCTGTTTGTCCATTTTGTGCCTCCACATCCTTTGGGACCGTGTGGCGGGCGTTCCCGACGCCCGCAAGCCTATCCCATTATAGCACAGTTCAGCGCGCCGGGTCAGCGACCGGCTCTCCCGACACGAAGCGAAGCACGCCCCGATAAATGGAAGCCGCCACCTTCCGCTGGTATTCGACGTCGGCCAGCAACTTCGCTTCCTCGGGATTGGACAGGAAACCGACTTCCACGAGCGCCGCCGGCACCGGCGACGTTTTCAGCAAATAGATGGTGGGGGCCGTGTTCGCCTCTCGGGACGTGTTCGCCAGGTTTTCCCTCAGCTCCCGTTGGATGAACACGGCCAGTCGCCGGCTTTCCTCCTGGCCGGGATAATAGAACGTCTGGGCGCCGCGCCAGCGGGACGACGGCATGCTGTTCAGGTGGATCGAGAGAAACAGGTCCGCATCCGCCTTGCGCAGGATGTCCGCCCGCGCCAGCAAATCTTCCGTCTTGCGCCGGCTGAGGCCTCGCGTATCCGGCCGGGCCAGGTCGTAATCGCCTTCCCGGGTCATGACCACGAACGCCCCGGCCTGCTGCAAATAATCGCGCACCTGCATCGCCAGTTCCAGCGTCACTTCCTTCTCGACGAGCCCATCGGCGCTCTTGGCGCCGCCGTCCACGCCGCCGTGGCCGGCGTCGATGACGACGGTCCGGCCGGCAAGCGGCATCGACCAGTGGCTCCACGTGTCGGTGGAGGAAAAATCGGACGTGAACAACACCGCGAACAGCGCCACGGCAGCCGCGGCCAGCGTCAATCTGCCGACACCGCGGCGGGAAATCCAGATGAAAAACCGCTTCCGTTTCCCGTAGACCAAAAAAACCACCCCGTCCGCTTCTTCAGGGCGAATTTGCCGCGCGGCGGCAATCCTTCGCCATACAAGCATATGGGACGAGGTGGACAAATATGTCGGTTTACACGCCGGCGCCGAAAATGAGCTGTTCGTTCATCCCTTCGATCAGCACCTGCGCGACTTCGGGGCGGGAAAATTCCGGCGGCGGGCAAATCCCTTCGCGCAGCATGGCGCGAACCTTCGTGCCCGAAAGGTGCAAATGCTCGGATTTGTCGTGCGGGCACGTTTTCGTCGTCGCCATGTTGCCGCACGCCTTGCAGTAGAAACTGTGCTCGAAATAGAGCGGCGTGATGCCGATGTCCTCCGGCGGGAAAGACCGCAGCAGGTCCTGGGCCTCGTACGTGCCGTAGTAATCGCCCACTCCGGCATGGTCGCGGCCGACGATGAAGTGGGTGCAACCGTAATTTTTGCGTACAAGGGCATGGAACACCGCTTCCCGCGGCCCCGCGTAGCGCATCGCGGCGGGAAACACGCCGAGAAACACCCGCTCTTTCGGATAATAGTTGTCGAGCAGGACGAGATAACTCTTCATCCGCACGTCGGCGGAAATGTCATCCGATTTCGTCTCGCCGACGAGCGGATTCAGGAAAAGGCCGTCCACGATTTCCATCGCGCATTTTTGAATGTACTCATGGGCACGATGCACGGGATTTCGGGTCTGGAAACCGACCACCGTGCGCCATCCCTTCTCGGCGAAAATGCGCCGCGTGTCGGCCGGATCAAAGTAGAAAGCCGCAAACTTGTCCGGTTTCGGGCGATTGAGCACCCGGACGGGGCCGCCGGCGTACGTGTCCGGTTGTGCGTACAGCTTCTGCACGCCGGGATGGTCGAGTTCCGTCGTCTTGTACACCTTCGCCGCTTCTTCCCGTTGGTCCGCGCGATAGAGGCTTTCCACGTCAATCGTGCCGTAGATCACCCCGTCTTCCTTGCCGACGAGGGCGGCCTTCCTGCCGACGGCAAGGCTTGCCGCCGTTTCATCGTCCACCGGCAGCGTGACGGGCAGGCTCCACACGAGTCCGTTGGCAAGCCGCATGTCGTCCAGCACGCTGCGGTAATCCTCCTCGTTCAGAAACCCCGCAAGCGGCGAGAACCCGCCGATCCCGATCAGTTCCAGATCGGAAATCGTCCGCCTGTCAATGCGGATCACCGGCAAGGACGCCGCTTCCCGGAGCGCTTCTTCCCGCTCTTCCTCCGGCACGAGCCGGTTCACCAGCACGCCGCCGTGCGGTTTGATCAAGGTCATTGCGTTCTCCACTCCTTCTCTGCTCACTTGTGCAATCCGCATTCGATCTTGCCCGTGCCCGACCAGCGGCCGGCGCGCGGGTCTTCCCCGGGTTTCACCGGACGCGTGCAAGGTGCGCAGCCGATACTCGGGTAACGTTGGTCGTGCAGCGGATTGTAGATGACGTCATTGGCGCGGATATATGCCCACACGTCATCGCTCGTCCAGTTGGCCAGCGGATTGAACTTCACAAGGCCGAATTTTCCGTCGTACTCCACTTTCTTCGCGTTCGCCCGTGTCGGCGCCTGATCGCGGCGAATGCCGGTGATCCAGGCGTCGAATTGGGCGAGATGGCGGGCAAGCGGCTCCACCTTGCGGATGTTGCAGCACAGGTCGGGGTCCCGCTTCCACAATTCATCCCCGTGTTCGGCCGCCTGCTGCTCCGGCGTCAACAGCGGGCTCACGCGGGTAAAGGAAACGCCGTACCGTTGGGCGATTCTGTCCCGCGTTTCGTACGTTTCCCGGAAATGAAAATCGGTGTCCAAATAAAAAATGTCCGTCGCCGGGCTGATTTTCTGCAACATGTCGACCAGCACCACATCCTCGGCACCGAAACTGCAAGCCAGCGTCACTTTCGGAAAGGTTTGCACCGCCCACGCGAGCAGCGCTTCCGGCGGCTCTTGCTCGAACCGTTCGGCCGCGTCACGGATGAGCGCTTCCTTCTCCAGCAAATTCATGACGGCACCTCCGAATTATTATTCCTAGTAAATATATATGAATTGTTATTATTATAATATGACGCTTTCCCCTTTTCAATGGAAGTTTTCCATATATTTTATGTGTCTCCCGATTCGGAATGCACACGGCATTCGGATGATCGTGCCGCCGGGCACGCAAAAAAGCCCCTTTGTTTCCCTGGGAAACAAAGGGGCTTGTTCGCATAAACACATGCGTATGTCGCGGCAAATCAGCGTTTCGAGAATTGCGGTGCGCGACGGGCAGCCTTGAGGCCGTATTTCTTCCGTTCCTTCATGCGCGGATCGCGCGTCAGGAAACCGGCTTTCTTCAGCGGAGAGCGGAACTCCGGATCCACTTTCAGCAGCGCGCGTGCGATGCCGTGGCGGATGGCGCCTGCCTGTCCGCTGATGCCGCCGCCATTGGCAATGACGAGCACGTCGTATTTGCCCAGCGTGTCGGTGATCGCCAGCGGTTGCTTGACGATCAGCTTCAGCGTCTCCATGCCAAAATAGTCGTCGATGTCGCGTTTATTGATGACGATGCGCCCTTCGCCCGGCACGAGGCGAACCCGTGCCACGGACTCTTTGCGGCGACCCGTTCCGTAGTATTGCACTTGAGCCATGTATCGTTAACCCTCCCTCTTCTTAACCGCGAAGCTGCCAAACTTCGGGATTTTGGGCGGCATGCGGATGTTCGCTGCCGGCATACACTTTCAGCTTGTGCTTCAGCTTTTCACCGAGGCGGTTTTTCGGGAGCATTCCGTATACGGCCAGTTCAATCATGCGTTCGGGTTTGCTGTCGCGCATGTTGGCGGCGGTCGTCACTTTCAGCCCGCCCGGGTATTGGGAATGGCGGTAGTACTTCTTCTGTTGCCATTTCTTTCCGGTCAGCTTGATTTTCTCCGCGTTGATCACAATCACGAAATCGCCGGTGTCGACGTGCGGCGTGAATTGCGGCTTGTGTTTGCCGCGAATGATGCTCGCCACTTCACTGCTCAAACGGCCCAGCGTTTGACCGGCAGCGTCGACGACATACCATTTCGCTTCGACACCGTTCGGTTTAGCCATATATGTGGTGCGCATGGTTTCATTAAACCTCCTCATCAATCAAAGCCGGACTTTCCTAACACGGGGCCGTGGGATAGCCATTAAGAAAGACCAACTGATATTATATAAAAAAGTCCATGAATACGCAAGCAAAAATCCCGACGAAGACGGACGAACATGCCGGCTTCACGGCTTGCTGTCAATAAACGGGCGGAACCGGCCAGTCGGGATAGACGACTTCCCACAGGCACAGCCCGTGGGCGGGCGCCGTCGGTCCCGCCGCCAGGCGGTCCCGCGCCTGCAAAATCCTGAGCATGTCGTCGGGCGTTCGCTTGCCTTCACCGACTTCGATCAGCGTGCCGACGATGATGCGCACCATGTTGTAGAGAAATCCGCTTCCCGTCACGAAAATGTGGATGACGCCGCACCGTCCGTCGGCGTCGCGCCCGGCGGCGGCATCCGCTCCGCCGGATGACTCCGTTTCGATCCGCGCGTCAAACAGGGTGCGCACGTAGGATTGCTTCTCGGTTTTGCGCGAGCAGAATGACGTAAAGTCGTGCTCGCCAACGAGATGCCGCAACCCTTCCGCCATGCGGTCCACGTTGAGCGGCGCATGGTGAAACAGCTGGTACCGGCGCCGGAACACGTCCGGCACCCGGCTGTTGTTGATCGTGTAACGGTACGTCTTGCTGACGGCCCCTTTCCGGGCATGGAACGTTTCCGGCAGTTCCACCGCCTGGCGGATGACGATGTCGTCCGGCAGGCGGGAATTCAGGGCCAGCTGCCACTTTTCGATCGGAATGCGGGAGGCGGTGTGAAAGTTCACCACCTGCCCCCGGGCGTGGACGCCCGCGTCCGTCCGGCCGCTGCCGGTCACCTTGACCGTTTCGCCCGTCAGCATGCCGATCGCTTCCTGCAATTTGTCCTGGATCGTATTGCGGAACGATTGGGATTGAAACCCGTTGTATTGGGTGCCGTCGTAACTGACGACAAGTCCGATGTTGCGCATGGCAGACTCCTCAACAAAAAAAGGGCTTGTTCAGAATCGGCTGATTCTGTCCACCCTTTTCATCCGACATTAAGCCCGATCCACCAGTTCCAGATAAACCATCGGCGCGGAGTCGCCGCGGCGCGGCCCCAGTTTCAGAATGCGGGTGTATCCTCCCGGACGCTCCGCATAACGGGTGGCCAGTTCCGAAAACAGTTTTTGGATCGCATCCTGCTCGCCGTTCACGGTTTCCCGGCGAACGAAAGCCGCTGCTTGCCGGCGGGCATGCAGATCGCCGCGTTTCGCCAGGGTGATCAGTTTCTCGGCGATGGGACGAACGGCTTTCGCCTTCGCTTCCGTCGTCTGGATGCGTTCATAGAGAAACAGATCCGTCACCAGGTCGCGGAGCAGCGCTTTGCGCGCGCTGGAATTGCGGCCAAGTTTCTGGTACGTAGTCATGAGGATGGTACCTCCTTCTATCTCAAGTTGGGGTAACCGGCAGCCTCAGTCTTCGCTGCGCAGCGACAGGTTCAGTTCTGCCAGTTTTTCTTGCACTTCTTCGAGGGATTTGCGGCCGAGGTTGCGCACTTTCATCATGTCTTCCTCGGTTTTCGTGATGAGCTCCTGCACCGTGTTGATGCCCGCCCGTTTCAGGCAGTTGTAGGAGCGCACCGACAAATCCAGCTCTTCGATGGTCATCTCGAGGACTTTCTCTTTCTTGTCTTCTTCTTTTTCCACCATGATTTCCGCATCGCGGGCTTCATCGGTCAGACCGACGAAAAGGTTCAGATGCTCCATCAGAATTTTTGCCGCAAGGCTGACCGCTTCCTCCGGCCGGATGCTGCCATCGGTCCACACTTCCAGGGTCAGCTTGTCGTAGTTCGTTACCTGGCCGACGCGCGTGTTCTCGATCGTGTAGTTGACGCGGGTGATCGGCGAATAGATCGAGTCGATCGGAATGACGCCGATCGGCTGGTCATCGTGCTTGTTGCGCTCTGCGGGCACGTAACCCCGGCCCCGATTGGCCCAGATCCGCATGTGCAGACGGGCGCCCTCGGCCAGCGTGGCGATGTGCAGATCCGGGTTCATGATCTCCACGTCGCTGTCGACATGGATGTCCCCCGCCGTCACCACGCCTTCGCCTTCCGCGTCGATCTCCAGCACCTTCATCTCGTCGGAGTGGATGCGAAGCGCGAGCCCCTTCAGGTTCAGGATGATTTCCGTCACGTCCTCCAGGACGCCCGGGATGGTCGAGAACTCGTGCAAAACGCCATCGATTTGAATAGAGGTCACTGCTGCACCAGGTAACGAGGAAAGCAAAATTCTGCGAAGCGAATTACCCAATGTAGTTCCATAGCCTCTTTCGAGGGGCTCGACGACAAATTTGCCGTAGCTGCCGTCCTCGCTTATCGACACGGTTTCAATCTTCGGCTTTTCGATTTCTATCATTGGACGAACCTCCTTCAAAACGTCGGTACCGGGTAAACGATCAAACGGGAAAAGCACGTAGTATGCCTCATCATCAACTTCATTATGCACATGAGAGGATGAAGATTATACTCCGTGCCGAAAAACCGGTTCTTCATTGTTACACGCGGCGACGTTTCGGCGGGCGGCAACCGTTGTGCGGAATCGGTGTGACGTCTTTGATCAGGCTCACTTCGAGGCCGGCTGCCTGAAGGGAACGAATGGCGGCTTCGCGGCCGGCACCGGGACCCTTCACCATCACCTCGACGGTCTTCATGCCGTGTTCCATGGCAGCGCGGGCAGCCGCTTCGGCGGCCATCTGCGCGGCGTACGGCGTGCTTTTGCGGGAACCTTTGAAGCCGAGGTTGCCGGAGCTCGCCCAGGAAATCGCATTGCCGTGCGGGTCGGTAATGGTCACGATCGTGTTGTTGAACGTGGAACGGATATGGGCTACGCCGCTTTCGATGTTTTTCCGGTCACGGCGTTTCGTGCGGACGGTTTTCTTTGCTTTGGCCATTTTACGGATTGCCTCCTTTCATTACTTCTTCTTGTTCGCGACGGTACGGCGCGGTCCTTTGCGCGTCCGGGCGTTCGTTTTCGTGCGTTGGCCGCGAACCGGCAGCCCTTTGCGGTGACGAATGCCGCGGTAGCAGCCGATTTCCGAGAGCCGTTTGATGTTCATGGCCACTTCCCGGCGCAGGTCGCCTTCCACTTTCACGTTCTTGTCGATGGCGTCGCGCAGTTTGCTTACTTCATCTTCCGTCAGGTCGCGCACGCGCGTGTCCGGATTGATGCCGGTCATCGCCAGAATGCGTTGGGCGGTCGTTTTGCCGATACCGTAAATGTAGGTCAGCCCGATTTCCACCCGTTTGTCGCGGGGGAGGTCAACACCAGCAATACGTGCCATATTGTACAGCCACCTCCTTAACCTTGCTTTTGTTTGTGTTTCGGATTTTCACAAATGATCATCACGTTTCCTTTGCGGCGGATGACTTTGCATTTTTCACAAATCGGCTTGACCGACGGTTTTACCTTCATTGCTAAACCCTCCTCGTCCGGATTTCATGCGCATGGTCACTTCCGATACGTAATCCGTCCCCTGGTCAAATCATAGGGAGAAAGCTGAATGACCACCTTGTCTCCCGTCAGGATGCGAATGAAATGCATGCGGAGTTTTCCGGATACGTGGGCCAGAATTTGATGGCCGTTCTCCAGTTCCACTCTGAACATGGCATTCGGCAACGGCTCGATGACCGTGCCTTCCACTTCAATGACATCTTCCTTCGCCATGGTGATCCTCCTTTCTTATTGGCCTTCTTTCGTTCGCTGTTCCGGCTCGCCGTCTTCCGGCCCCTGGGCCAGCTGTTCGGCGAACTTGCTCAGCGCATAGCGGATTTTCCCGTTGGTGACGCGGCCGGTTTCGCGGATGCTGTCCGCCACTTCGCTGCTGACGTGATCCGTGAACGCCAGGTGCAGCTTGTTTTTCTTCTTCGGCTGGTCAAACTTGCGTTTGTCGCCGTCGGCAATCTCCACAAACCGTTCGTCGAGCTGTCGGATGATGACGGCGTACTTGCCCGCATCCCGTCCGCGCAACACTTTGACGATCCGACCCGGCTGGATTTGTCCGGTTTCGTTCACCTTCATCACCTATGCTTCCAGCGTCGTCAAAATCTCCATGCCGTCTTCCGTAACCGCAACGGTATGCTCGAAGTGCGCACACAACGAACCATCCACGGTCACGACGGTCCAGTCGTCATCCAGCGTTCTCACATAACGCGGCCCGTTCACCACCATCGGTTCAATGGCCAGCGTCATGCCCGGCTTCAGCCGAGGCCCCCGATCCGGCATGCCGTAATTGGGGATTTGCGGTTCCTCGTGCAGCTTTCTGCCGACGCCGTGGCCGACATATTCCCTGACGACCGACATGCCCGCGTCTTCAATCACGCGCTGGATCGCGTGGGAGATCGTGTACAATCGCACACCCGGTTTGACGAGCGCAAGTCCCGCATAGAGGGATTGTTCCGTCACTTCCAGAAGCCTTCTGGCTTCGTCGGAGATGTTGCCCACTCCGTACGTCCAGGCGGAGTCGGCATGATAGCCGCCCACTTCGGCGCCAACGTCGATGGTGACGATGTCGCCCTCCTTGAGCTTCCGCTGGCCCGGAATGCCATGGACCAATTCCTCGTTGACCGAAATGCATACACTGCCGGGAAATCCGTTATAGCCTTTGAAAGAAGGGGAAGCGCCATGGCTTCGGATGGTTTTTTCCGCGATCCGGTCCAGTTCAAGCGTGGTGACCCCGGGAACGGCCGCTTCGGCAACCCGTCGCAAGGTCTCGGCGACAATGCGTCCCGCTTCGCGCATGAGCGCGATTTCCGATTCGGACTTGCAAATGATCATTCGCTCTGCCCCCGCAAAATGGCTGCTATCGCTGCCGTTACCCGATCGATGTCCTGCTCGCCGTCGACCTCACGCAGCAATCCCTTCTCCCGGTAATAATCCAGAAGCGGGGCGGTTTTGTTCACATATTCATCCAATCGGGTGCCTACTTTTTCTTCGGTGTCGTCGGAACGCTGGAACAATTCCCCTGCGCACTTGTCGCAGACGCCCTCCCGTTTTGGAGGATTGAACACCATGTGATAGGTGGCGCCGCACTTTTTGCAGATGCGCCGTCCCGTCAGGCGGGCGAGCAGCAGGCCGCGGTCCACCTTCAGGTTGATCACGTGTTCAAGTCGTTTGCCCATTTCGCCGAGCATCTCGTCCAGCGCTTCCGCCTGGGCGATCGTCCGGGGATAGCCGTCAAGCAGAAACCCGTTCCGGCAGTCGTCTTGCCTGAGACGTTCCCGCACGATGCCGTTGGTCACGTCATCCGGCACGAGCAATCCCTGGTCCACATATTCTTTCGCTTTCCGCCCGAGCGGCGTGCCTTCCTGCATCGCCTGGCGGAATGCGTCGCCCGTAGAGATATGCGGGATTCCGAAAGCCGACACGACCTTCTCGGCCTGCGTCCCCTTCCCGGCGCCGGGAGGTCCCATAAACAAAATGTTCACTCGCGTTTCCCTCTTTCCTCGGTTTCAGGCACCATGCGGGATCACTTGATGAACCCTTTGTAGTGCCGCTTGATCAGCTGGCTTTCGACCTGTTTCATCGTATCCAGCGCAACCCCGATGACGATCAGAAGGCTCGTGCCACCGATTTGCACCGACGAAGGCAAACCGGCCAGATTGGCAAAGAAGACGGGCAAAATCGAGATCACGGCCAGGAAGAGGGCTCCCGTCAGGGTGATCCGGTTCATGACCCGGGTCAAATAGATTTCCGTCGTTTTGCCCGGCCGAATGCCCGGAATGTAGCCGCCGTTTTTCTTCAGGTTTTCCGCCATTTGCACCGGATTGATTTGCACGAACGTGTAGAAGTACGTGAACCCGATGATGAGAATGACGTACACCACCATGCCGAACGGCGCCTGATACGTGAAGTTGTCGATGATCCAACGCGCGAACGGATTGTTCGGCCAGAAGCTGGCGATGGTCGGCGGGAACACCAGCAGGGAGATGGCGAAGATGACCGGAATGACCCCTGCCGCGTTCACTTTCAGCGGAATGTGCGACGATTGTCCGCCGTACATTTTGCGGCCGACGACGCGTTTTGCGTATTGGACCGGGATTTTGCGTACGCCTTGCTGGACGAAGATGACCCCCGCCACGATGGCGACGATGATCACGGCAATGATGACCAGCTTGGCGATGCTCCAGAACAGCGTTCCGGTCGTATCCGCGGAAAATTCGCTGGCCAGGATTTGGTTGAAGCCCGTCGGAATGCCGGCCACGATACCGGCAAAGATGATGATCGAAATGCCGTTGCCGATGCCGTGTTCGGTGATCTGTTCACCCAGCCACATCAAGAAGGCGGTACCCGCCGTGAGTACGATGGCGATCAACGTGTAGGTCGCGAATCCGGGATCGATCACGAACGGAATCGTGTACAGCCGGTTGAACCCGATCGCCATGCTGTAACCCTGGATGAACGCCAGGACAACCGTTCCGTAACGGGTGATTTGCGCCAGTTTGCGCCGTCCCGACTCGCCTTCCTTGGCCCATTCCGCGAATTTCGGAATGACGTCCATCGAAAGCAGCTGCACGATGATCGATGCCGTGATGTAGGGCATGATTCCCATCGCAAAGATGGAGAAGTTGAACAGCGCGCCGCCGGTGAACGTGTTCAGCAGGCTGAGCAGGTCGTTCGTCCCCGTTTCGGTCACCGCTTGGAGCGTGTCCGTATCAATGTTCGGAACGGGAATGAAGGCGCCGATCCGGTAAACGATCAGCACACCCAGGGTGAACAGGATCTTTCTCCTGAGGTCGGCCACCTTCATGATGTTTTTGATTGTGGTAAACATCAGATCACCTCGGCTTTACCGCCGGCTGCTTCGATTTTCCGGGATGCGGATTCGGAAAATTTGTGGGCTTTGACCGTCAGTCCGACCGCAAGCTCCCCATCCCCCAAAATCTTGATGCCGTCTTTCGGGTTTTTGACCACACCGGATTCCAAAAGCAATTCGGGCGTAACGATCGTGCCAGCCTCGAATCGATTCAGCTCTTCCAGATTGACAATCGCGTATTCCTTGCGATTGATGTTCTTGAAACCCCGTTTCGGCAACCGGCGGAACAACGGGTTTTGACCGCCTTCAAAGCCCGGGCGAACGCCGCCGCCGGAGCGGGCCCATTGCCCTTTCTGACCGCGCGTGGACGTTTTGCCCATGCCGCTGCCGATGCCGCGGCCTACGCGCTTCCTGGCGTGACGGGATCCGGGTGCGGGAGAAAGCTCGTGCAATTTCATGGTCGCACCTCCTAATGGTTGGGTTGATGTTGGCTCGTCAAATTTCCTTGACTTCGACCAGATGTTTGACCTGGTTGACCATTCCGCGAATCGCAGCATTGTCGGGTTGGGTCACCGTTTGGTTCAGTTTGCGCAAACCGAGCGTGCGCACCGTGACGCGTTGGCGTTCCGGGCGGCCGATCAGGCTGCGCTTGAGGGTGATTTGCAATTGGTTAGCCATGGTTTGCCCCTCCTTATCCCAACAGTTCCTCGACGGATTTGCCTCTCAGCTTGGCGACTTCTTCCGCGCGTTTCAGGCGGGAAAGTCCTTCCATCGTTGCGTTGACCATGTTCATGGCGTTCGCGGAGCCGAGCGACTTCGTCAGGATATCGCCGATGCCGGCCAGTTCCAGTACGGCGCGAACCGGGCCGCCGGCGATGACACCGGTACCTTCGGAGGCCGGTTTCAGGAGCACGCGGCCTGCGCCAAAGTGGCCGATGACTTCGTGGGGAATGGTTGTATTGACAATCGGAACTTCGATCATGTTCTTCTTCGCGTCTTCGATGCCTTTGCGGATGGCATCCGGCACTTCCGCCGCCTTGCCGATTCCCGCTCCGACATGGCCGTTGCCGTCACCGACGACCACCAGCGCGCTGAAGCTGAACCGGCGTCCGCCCTTGACGACCTTGGCGACGCGGTTGATGTGCACGACTTTTTCCGTAAGTTCCAGCGAATTCGGATCGATGCGCAAAATCGTAACCTCCTTCTTCCATCGTTTTCTCAGAATTCAAGTCCCGCTTCACGGGCTGCGTCGGCCAGTGCCTTCACCCGGCCGTGATACAGGTAACCGCCGCGGTCAAAGACGACTTTGTCGACACCCTTGGCTTTCGCCCGTTCGGCGACGAGTGCGCCGACTTTGGTTGCCGCTTCCACCGTACCTCCGTTTTTCAGCTGTTCACGCAGCTCTTTGTCCAGCGTGGACGCGGAGACGAGGGTGACGCCCTTCGTGTCGTCGATGATTTGTGCGTAGATATGTTTCGAGGAACGGAAAACGTTCAGTCTCGGACGCTCGGCCGTTCCGGAAATTTTCTTGCGGACCCGCAAATGACGCTGCAAACGGGTTTTGTTTTTGCTCGTTTTCGTGATCATGCCGGTTTCAACTCCTTTCGGATGGCTTTCGGAAGGTCAGGCGGCCATGCCGCTTCTGTGATGAGCCGCCGGATCATTTCTTCTTGCCGGCTTTGCCTTCCTTGCGGAGAATGCGTTCTCCTTCGTATTTGATGCCTTTGCCCTTGTACGGTTCCGGTTCGCGGACGGCACGGATGTTGGCCGCGATTTCGCCGACCCGTTCCTTGTCGATTCCCCGGACGATGATTTTGTTGTTGGCCGGCACTTCGAACTCGATGCCGTTCTCCTGGACGAATTCCACCGGATGGGAGTAACCGACGTTGAGCGTGATCTTGTTGCCGGTTTTGCTGGCCCGGTAACCGACGCCCACCAGTTCCAGCGTTTTGCTGTACCCTTCGGTCACGCCGACGATCATGTTTTGGATGACCGAGCGGGTCGTGCCGTGCAGGGAACGATGGATTTTTTCGTCGGACGGACGCTCAACGGTCAGGACGCTGCCTTCCACGTTGACCTTCATATCTTGATGAATGCGGCGCGACAGGGTGCCTTTCGGCCCTTTGACGGTAATGGTGCCGTCTTCGAGCGCCACCGTTACGCCGTTCGGAATTTCAATCGGTTTGCGGCCGATACGAGACATGGATACACCTCCATTCTTTCTGAGCAAACATTACCAGACGTAGCAGATAACCTCGCCGCCGGACTTCGCCTGGCGTGCTTCCTTGTCGGTCATGACGCCCTTGGACGTCGAGATGATGGCGATTCCCAGTCCGCCCAGTACTTTCGGAATTTCCGACGCCTTCGTGTACACGCGAAGGCCCGGCTTGCTGATCCGTTTCAAGCCCGTAATGACGCGTTCGTTGTTCGGGCCGTATTTCAGGAAGATGCGCAGGATCCCCTGTTTGTTGTCTTCGATATATTCAGCGTCACGGATGAAGCCTTCCCGCTTCAAAATCTCGGCGATTTCCCTCTTCATCTTGGAAGCGGGCATTTCCACCATTTCATGACGCACCGTGTTGGCATTGCGTATGCGCGTGAGCATATCGGCAATCGGATCGGACATTACCACTTTGACGTACCTCCTTCCCGAATCGGGATTATTACCAGCTGGCTTTCTTCACGCCGGGGATTTGGCCTTTGTACGCCAGTTCCCGGAAACAGATTCTGCAAATTCGGAACTTCCGCAGCACCGCGTGGGGACGGCCGCACCGTTCGCAGCGCGTATAGGCCCGCACTTTGAACTTCGGCTTGCGCTGCTGCTTCACTTTCATCGATGTCTTCGCCATGTTTCGCTAACACCCCCGTTTACGATTTGGCGAACGGCATGCCGAGACCGGCAAGCAATTCCCGCGATTCTTCATCGCTCTTGGCCGTGGTGACAATGACGATGTCCATGCCGCGGACTTTGTCCACTTTGTCGTAATCGATTTCCGGGAAAATCAATTGTTCCTTGATGCCGAGCGTGTAGTTGCCGCGGCCGTCGAATGCCTTGGCGGAAACGCCGCGAAAGTCCCGAACCCGCGGCAACGCCACATTGAACAATTTATCCAGAAAATGGTACATTCTTTCTCCGCGCAACGTCACCTTGCAACCGATGGGCATGCCTTCGCGCACCTTGAATCCGGCGATGGATTTGCGCGCGCGGGTGACGACAGGTTTCTGACCGGAAATGATCCGCAGGTCTTCGACGGCGGAGTCGAGCACCTTGGCGTTGCCCACTGCATCGCCGACGCCCATGTTGATGACGACTTTCTCCACCTTCGGCACCTGCATGACCGATTTATAGTTGAATTTTTTCATCAATGCCGGCGCAACTTCATTCTGATACCGTTCTTTCAATCTTGCAGCCATCGTGCAGCCTCCTTTCCGCTACCATTAGTCAATTGCTTCTCCGCTCCGCTTTGCAATGCGGATCTTCTTGCCGTTCTCCACTTTGTACCCGATACGCGTCGGTTTGCCGCTCTTCGGGTCGATCAACATGACGTTGGAGGCATGGATCGGCGCTTCCTGGGTCAGGATGCCGCCTTGCGGATTCGCCTGGCTCGGCCGTGCATGTTTCTTCACCATGTTTACGCCTTCCACCAGGACGCGGTTCAGGCGCGGATAAGCTTCCAGAACGCGGCCTTTCTTGCCTTTATCTTTACCCGTGATGACAATCACGATGTCGTCTTTCTTCACGTGCAGCTTGTTGTTGTGCGACGCTTTGATCTTCTTCATTCTCGGCATTTGCCTTTTGCACCTCTTTTCCCGTTGGGCTCTGTGCTCCCGGTCGTCCGGATCAGATCACTTCCGGAGCCAGCGAGATGATCTTCATGAAATCGCGATCGCGCAGCTCCCGGGCCACCGGTCCGAAAATCCGCGTGCCGCGGGGAGATTTGTCATCCCGAATGATGACCGCCGCATTTTCGTCAAAAGCGATATAGGAACCGTCCTTGCGGCGTGCAGCCCGCTTGGTACGGACGATGACGCATTTCACGACGTCCCCTTTTTTGACAACGCCTCCGGGTGTTGCATCTTTCACGGAACAAACGATCACATCGCCGATTTTGCCCACCCGTTTGCGACCCGTGCCGCCAAGCACGCGAATGCACATCAATTCCTTCGCGCCGGAATTGTCCGCCGCCTTCAGTCTCGTGAACGGTTGAATCATGAGCCGTAACCTCCTTCCGGTTTGTCATGCCGCGATCAAATGTTGACCGATTTTTCCACGATTTCAACCAAACGCCAGCGTTTGTCCTTGGACAGCGGCCGGGTTTCCATGATCCGTACCGTGTCGCCGACTTTGGCTTCATTGTTTTCGTCGTGCGCTTTGTACTTCTTCGTGTATTTGATCCGCTTGTGGTACAGGCTGTGCCGTTTGTACGTTTCGACGGCGACCACAATCGTTTTGTCCATCTTGTCGCTGACGACCTTGCCGACTTGTTCTCTCCGCCGGTTGCGTTGTTCGCTCATTGAAAGCCCTCCTCTCTCAGCCGATGCCCAGTTCCCGCTCGCGGAGAACGGTTTTGGCACGGGCGATTTTTTTGCGAAGGTCGCGAATTTGCGCCGGATTGTCCAGCTGGCCGGTCGCCATCTGGAAGCGGAGATTGAACAGTTCTTCCTTGAACCCGTTGATCTTCTGTTCAATTTCGGCCGTGGTCAGATTGCGGAATTCTGCAGCTTTCATTCAGCATCACCGCCCAATTCGTCTCTTTTCACAAACTTCGTTTTGATCGGCAGTTTGTGGGAGGCCAGGCGCATGGCTTCGCGGGCGACTTCTTCCGGAACGCCTGCCAGTTCGAACAGGATTTTGCCGGGCTTGACGACAGCCACCCATTTTTCCACGTTCCCTTTACCGGCACCCATCCGCACTTCCAGCGGTTTTTGGGTGATCGGCTTGGAAGGGAAAATTTTGATCCACACTTTGCCGCCCCGCTTGATGTAACGGGTCATGGCAATACGCGCGGCTTCGATTTGCCGGTTGGTCACCCAAGCCGGTTCCAGCGCCTTCAGCCCGTATTCGCCGAAGGTCACTTCCGTTCCGCCCTTGGCGTTGCCTTTCATTTTGCCGCGATGTTCTTTGCGGTGCTTGACGCGTTTCGGCATCAACATGGCTTAATTCTCCCCTTCCGAACCCGATTTTTTCCTCGCCGGAAGCACTTCGCCGCGATAGATCCACACCTTGACGCCGATGCGTCCGTAGGTCGTGTGGGCTTCAGCCGTGCCGTAGTCGATGTCGGCCCGCAGCGTATGCAGCGGAACCGTGCCTTCGCTGTAGCCTTCCGTCCGGGCGATTTCCGCGCCGCCCAAACGGCCGCTGACGACGGTCTTGATCCCTTTGGCGCCTGCGCGCATCGTGCGTTGGATGGCTTGCTTCATCGCGCGGCGGAACGACACGCGGCGTTCCAGTTGCTGGGCGATGCTTTCCGCCACCAGGATGGCGTCCAGTTCCGGGTTTTTGATTTCCTGAATGTTGATATGCACTTTCTTGCCGGTCATTTTGACCAGTTGTTCGCGGATGATTTCGACTTCCGAACCGCCTTTGCCGATGACCATGCCGGGTTTTGCCGTATGGATGGTCACGTTCACGCGGTTGGCCGCGCGCTCGATTTCGATGCGGGATACGGCGGCTTCTTTCAGTTTCTTTTTCAGGTAGTCGCGAATCTTGACATCTTCGAGCAGCAGCGCGCCGTAATCTTTATTGGCAAACCATTTGGATTCCCAGTCGCGGATGATGCCGATTCGCAAGCCTACGGGATTTACCTTTTGACCCACTCAACGTCCCTCCTTATTTTTCGGCTACCACCAGGGTGATGTGGCTCGTGCGTTTGTTGATCCGGAATGCCTGACCGCGCGAACGCGGCTGGATGCGTTTCAGCATCGGGCCCTCATTGGCGTAGGCTTTCACGATTTTCAGGTTGGTCGGATCAAGTTGGAAATTGTGCTCCGCATTGGCGATGGCCGAGTTGAGCAGTTTTTCGATCACCGGCGATGCCGCCTTCGGCGTATGGCGCAAAATGGCGAACGCTTCTTCGACGCTCTTGCCGCGGATCAGATCCAGCACAAGCCGTGCTTTGCGGGGCGCAATGCGAATGTATCTCGCGGTCGCTTTCGCTTCTTGCATCTCGTTAACCTCCTTCCGGATGACGGGAACCGCCTCGCGCGGTTACCCTTACCGTTTCGTCTTCTTGTCGTCGTCGGCGTGCCCCTTGTACGTCCGGGTCGGAGCGAATTCGCCGAGTTTGTGGCCGACCATGTCTTCCGTCACATAAACCGGCACGTGTTTGCGGCCGTCATAAACGGCAAATGTATGTCCGACAAATTGCGGGAAAATGGTGGAACGGCGCGACCAGGTCTTGATGACCGCCTTCTTGTTGGCCTTGTTCAGCTCTTCGACTTTCTTCATCAGGTGATCATCACAGAACGGGCCTTTCTTCAAACTGCGTCCCATCTTCTTTCCTCCCTTCGCGAATTCTGTTTGCGAACCGAATCATGCCGCCCCGCGATTATTTGCGGCGGCGGATGATGTCCTTGTTGGAAGCTTTCTTCTTGTTCCGCGTTTTGAGGCCGAGAGCGGGTTTGCCCCACGGCGTAACCGGGCTCTTGCGGCCGATCGGCGATTTGCCTTCGCCGCCGCCGTGTGGGTGGTCGTTCGGGTTCATGACGGAACCGCGGACGGTCGGGCGTCTGCCGAGCCAACGGCTGCGGCCGGCTTTGCCGATTTTGATCAGCTCATGGTCCTGGTTGCCGACGGAACCGATGGTGGCGCGGCAAGCACCGAGAATGCGGCGCATTTCGCCGGAGGAGAGACGGACGACCACGTAGCGGCCTTCCTTGCCAAGCAGTTGCGCTTCCGTACCGGCTGCGCGCACGAGCTGTCCGCCTTTGCCCGGTTTCAGCTCAATGTTGTGGATGAGCGTACCGACCGGAATGTTTTCCATCGGCAGCGCGTTGCCCACCTTGATGTCGGCTTGCGGGCCGGACTCGATCACGTCGCCCACTTTCAGGCCCTTCGGCGCGATGATGTACCGTTTCTCGCCGTCGACGTAGTTGATGAGCGCGATGTTGGCCGTACGGTTCGGATCGTATTCGATCGTGGCAACTTTGCCGGGAATGCCGTCCTTCGTACGTTTGAAATCGATGATGCGGTATTTCCGTTTATGACCGCCGCCATGATGGCGAGTCGTAATTTTGCCCTGGTTGTTGCGGCCCGCTTTGCGATGAAGCGGCGCAAGCAAAGACTTCTCCGGTTCCGTCGCGGTAATCTCCTCGAACGTGGATACGGACATTTGACGCCGGCCCGGGGAAGTCGGTTTGAACGTTTTGATCGGCACTTCGATTCCCTCCTTCAGACCGTTTCAAAGAATTCGAGCGGTTTGCTGTCCTTCGACAGCGTGACGAACGCCTTCTTCCATTCCGACGTGTAGCCGGAATAACGCCCGTAGGTTTTCGGCTTGGCCGGCACCTTCGCCGTGTTCACTTTCGTGACTTTCACTTTGAAGATTTGCTCGACGGCCTGTTTGATTTCCGTTTTGTTGGCTCGTTTGTCCACTTCAAACACATAGGTCAGGTTGCTCATCAGATCGCTGGTGCGTTCGGTGATGACCGGGCGCTTGATGATGTCGCGCGGATTTTTCATTGCGCAAGCACCTCCTCCACTTTCTGCACGGCGTCTTTCGTCATGATGAGTTTGTCATGCCCGACGACGTCCAGCACGTTGATCCCGTCAGCGGAAATGAAGGTGACCCCGGGGATGTTGCGCGCCGACAGTGCGACGTTTTCGTCGTATTCCGCGGCAACGACCAGCGCCTTGCGTTCCACTTTCAGGTTTTTCAGCACTTCGACGAATTGCTTCGTCTTCGGTGCATCCATCGTCAATTGGTCAAGCACGATCAGTTCGTTGTCGGCCACTTTGGCGGACAGAGCCGATTTGATCGCCAGACGGCGCACCTTCTTCGGCAGTTTGTAGGCATAGCTGCGCGGTTGCGGCCCGAACACGGTGCCGCCGCCTTTCCATTGCGGCGCGCGGATGCTGCCTTGGCGCGCGCGACCGGTGCCTTTTTGCCTCCACGGTTTGCGGCCGCCGCCGCTCACTTCGGACCGACCTTTCGTTTTATGGGTGCCGGCGCGCAGGGAAGCACGTTGCATGACGACCGCTTCGTGCACGACATGCGCATTCGGTTCGATGCCGAACACGGCGTCGTTCAGTTCCACTTCGCCGATTTGGGCGCCGGACGTATTGTACAATGCTACTTTAGGCATGATTGCTCCTCCTTTCTGCCGCGTGTTACTGCTTCTTGATCGCCGCTTTTACCGCGACGTAGCTGTTTTTCGGACCGGGGACGGACCCTTTGACCAGAAGAACGTTGCGTTCCGCATCGACGCGGACGATTTCCAGGTTTTGCAGGGTGACCGTTTCATTCCCCATGTGACCGGGCATTTTTTTGCCCTTCGGAATCCGGTTGGCCGTGCGGATGACCGCCATCGAACCGGGACCCCGGTGATATTTCGAACCGTGTGCCATCGGGCCGCGGCTTTGGCCGTGCCGTTTGATCACGCCCTGGAAGCCTTTGCCCTTGGACGTTCCGGTGACGTCAACAAATTCACCTGCACTGAAAATGTCCACTTTGACTTCCTGGCCCACTTCGTAGTCGGCCAGATTCACGCCGCGAATTTCGCGGATGTAGCGCTTGGGCGTCGTGCCGGCCTTCTTGGCATGGCCGGTTTCCGGCTTGTTGGCGTTCTTTTCCTTGACGTCGTCGAAGCCGAGTTGGATCGCTTCGTAGCCGTCGTTTTCAAGATCTTTCTTCTGAAGAACCACGCAAGGCCCCGCCTGGATGACGGTAACCGGTACGACGTTGCCGTCTTCGGTAAAGACTTGCGTCATTCCGATCTTTTTGCCCAAGATACCTTTCATGTTGACACCTCGTTTCCTTTCCGAATTTCAAGATGATATCCGTTTGTCGTCTTTTACAGTTTGATTTCGATGTCCACACCGCTCGGCAGGTCAAGGCGCATGAGCGCGTCGACGGTTTGCGGCGTCGGGTTCACGATATCGATCAACCGCTTGTGCGTACGCATTTCGAATTGTTCGCGAGAATCTTTGTACTTGTGCACAGCGCGCAGGATCGTGATGATCTGCTTTTCCGTCGGCAACGGGATCGGTCCCGATACGCCGGCGCCGGAACGCTTGGCGGTTTCCACAATTTTCTCGGCCGATTGATCCAAAATCCGATGATCGTACGCTTTCAAACGAATGCGAATCTTTTGCTTGGCCATGAAACATTCCCTCCTTCTGTCGCCCAATTTGTAATCGGACATACTCCGCGAAAATTATCCCGATGACACCAAGCTTTCCCATGACAAAGGAGCCGGGTGTATCGGCAACCTCTCGCATCATCGCATCGTCACAGACCAACGTTCACAATTATATAGAAATTTGGACGGCAAAGCAACTGTTTTTTTCCGCAACGGCGGAATTGCAGCATACCCGGCATCGGCCGCCCGAACGGCTTGCCGGGCGTTGCGCCGGCCTGGCGTTTTCCGCGGCCGCCGTTCGTGCATGTGCCGGTCTTCTTCCAAGAAGAAAACCCGGTTGTCGCAACCGGGTTTTCCGTTCATAAGCCGATTGGGTTGTCGAAATTACTTGATGATGGAAGCAACGGCGCCGGCACCGACGGTGCGGCCGCCTTCGCGGATAGCGAAGCGGGTGCCTTCTTCCATGGCGATCGGCGAAATCAGTTCAACCGTCACGGTGACGTTGTCGCCAGGCATGACCATTTCCGTGCCTTCCGGCAATTGGATGATGCCCGTAACGTCCGTCGTCCGGAAGTAGAACTGCGGACGGTAACCGGTGAAGAACGGTTTGTGACGGCCGCCTTCTTCTTTGGTCAGGACGTAGATTTGCGCCGTGAACGTGGTGTGCGGCGTAACCGAACCCGGTTTGGCCAACACTTGGCCGCGCTCAACGTCTTTGCGCTCAATACCGCGCAGCAGGGCGCCGATGTTGTCGCCGGCTTGCGCTTGGTCGAGCAGTTTGCGGAACATTTCGACGCCGGTGCAAACCGTTTTCTTCGTTTCTTCGGCGAGACCGACGATTTCCACTTCGTCGCCGACTTTGACCGTACCGCGTTCCACACGGCCCGTTGCGACGGTGCCGCGGCCGGTGATCGTGAACACGTCTTCGACCGGCATCAGGAACGGCTTGTCAACTTCACGTTGCGGTTCCGGAATGTAGGAGTCGATCGCCTCGAACATTTCGACGATCTTGTCGCCCCATTCGCTGTCCGGGTTTTCCAGGGCTTTCAGCGCGGATCCGCGGAAGATCGGCGTGTCGTCGCCCGGGAAGTCGTATTCGTTCAGCAGGTCGCGCACTTCCATTTCAACCAGTTCGAGCAGTTCTTCGTCTTCCACCATGTCGCATTTGTTCAGGAACACGACGATGTACGGAACGCCGACTTGGCGGGACAGCAGAATGTGTTCGCGGGTTTGCGGCATCGGGCCGTCAGCTGCGGACACGACCAGGATGGCGCCGTCCATTTGCGCTGCACCGGTGATCATGTTTTTGACGTAGTCGGCGTGCCCCGGGCAGTCAACGTGAGCATAGTGGCGCTTGCTCGTTTCGTATTCGACGTGGGACGTCGAAATCGTAATGCCGCGTTCGCGTTCTTCCGGAGCCTTGTCGATTTGGTCGTAGGCGATTGCGGCGCCGGTTCCGAAACGTTTGTTCAGAACCGTGGTGATGGCGGCCGTCAACGTCGTTTTGCCGTGGTCGACGTGGCCGATGGTGCCGATGTTGATATGCGGCTTCGTGCGTTCAAATTTTGCCTTTGCCATTGATACTTGCCTCCTTGAATAAATGAAGAATGGTTATTGGATGAAGCAACGGATTGCTTCTATCTCAAGCGCCCTTGTTCTTTGCGATGATTTCTTCCGCAATCGATTTGGGCACTTCTTCATAGTGGGAGATTTCCATCGCGTAAACCCCGCGCCCTTGCGTTCTGGAACGAAGGGTCGTGGAATAGCCGAACATTTCGGCAAGCGGCACCTTGGCACGGATGACTTGCGCGCCGTGGCGGGCTTCCATGCCTTCGATGCGGCCGCGCCGGGAGTTCAGGTCGCCCATGACGTCGCCCATGTACTCTTCCGGTACGGTGACTTCCACTTTCATGATCGGTTCAAGCAGTACCGGGTTGCACTTCTCGCCTGCGGCTTTCAGTGCCAGGGAGCCGGCGATCTTGAACGCCATTTCGCTGGAGTCCACGTCGTGGTAAGAACCGTCGAAGATCGTGGCTTTGACGTCCACCAGCGGATAGCCGGCGAGCACGCCGTTGCGCATTGCTTCTTCGATACCGGCCTGGACGGCGGGGATGTATTCCTTCGGAACGACACCGCCCACGATCTTGTTTTCGAACTGGAAGCCGGTGCCCGGCTCAAGCGGTTCGAATTCGATCCAGACGTGACCATATTGGCCGCGTCCGCCGGATTGCCGGATGAATTTGCCTTCGACCTTCGCCGACGAGCGGAACGTCTCGCGATAGGCAACCTGCGGTTTGCCGACGTTCGTCTCGACCTTGAACTCGCGGAGCATCCGGTCGACGATGATCTCCAGGTGGAGTTCGCCCATGCCGGAGATGATCGTTTGGCCGGTTTCCTCGTCGGTCCGGTAACGGAACGTCGGATCTTCTTCCGCCAGTTTGGACAGTGCCGTGCCAAGTTTTTCCTGGTCGGCTTTCGACTTCGGCTCCACCGCGATGTCGATAACCGGATCCGGGAAATTCATCGATTCGAGCACGACAGGATTTTTCTCGTCGCACAGCGTGTCCCCCGTCGTCGTGTCCTTGAGGCCGACGGCGGCGGCGATGTCCCCGGCGTACAGCTCGCTGATTTCCTGACGATGGTTGGCGTGCATCTGCAGGATGCGGCCGATCCGTTCCCGCTTGCCCTTCGTCGAGTTCAGCACGTACGATCCGGAATGCAAAACCCCGGAATAAACGCGGAGGAACGTCAATTTGCCCACGTAGGGGTCGGTCATGATTTTGAACGCCAAAGCCGCGAACGGTTGGTCGTCTCCCGATTTGCGGGTCGTTTCGGTGCCGTCTTCAAGGTAGCCCTTGATGTCCGGCACGTCGATCGGCGACGGCAGGTAGGCGACGACGGCGTCGAGCATCGGCTGGATGCCCTTGTTCTTGTAGGAAGAACCGCAGATCACGGGGAAAATCTGCACGCTGCAGACGCCTTTGCGAAGGGCTTTCTTCAATTCTTCCGGGGTAATCTCTTCCCCTTCAAGATACTTGATTGTCAGCTCTTCATCAAGCTCCGCGATCTTTTCGATCATTTCCGAGCGCAGTTCTTCCGCTTTCGCCTTGTGCTCTTCGGGCACGTCGACGATCTCGTAATCCTTGCCGAGATCGTCTTTGTAGACGATCGCCTTCCATTCGATCAGGTCGACCATGCCGACAAACTCGTTCTCGGCGCCGATCGGCATTTGGATGGGCACGGCATTGGCACCCAGCCGGTCTCTCATCGTTTGGACCGCATGCAGGAAATCCGCACCGATGATGTCCATTTTGTTCACGTAGGCGATGCGCGGAACGCCGTATTTGTCCGCCTGACGCCATACGGTTTCGGATTGCGGTTCCACGCCTTCTTTCGCACTGAATACCGCCACCGCTCCGTCAAGGACGCGCAGGGAACGCTCGACTTCAACGGTGAAGTCCACGTGTCCCGGGGTATCGATGATATTGATGCGATGGCCTTTCCACTGGGCGGTCGTCGCGGCGGACGTGATCGTGATGCCCCGCTCCTGCTCCTGTTCCATCCAGTCCATCGTCGCGGCGCCTTCGTGCACTTCGCCGATTTTGTGGACGCGGCCCGTGTAGAACAGAATCCGTTCCGTCGTGGTCGTTTTGCCCGCATCAATATGCGCCATGATCCCGATGTTGCGCGTATCTTTCAAGGAGAACTCTCTGGGCATGCTTTTGTCTCCTTCCTCTATCCAAGCTCAAAAATTACCAGCGGTAATGCGCGAAGGCTCTGTTCGCTTCCGCCATCTTGTGCGTGTCTTCACGCTTTTTGACGGCAGCGCCGGTATTGTTGCTGGCATCGATGATTTCGAGCGCAAGGCGCTCTTCCATCGTTTTCTCGCTGCGGGTGCGCGCGTAGTTGACGAGCCAGCGCAAGCCAAGGGACGTGCGCCGTTCCGGCCGCACTTCCACCGGCACCTGGTAGTTGGAGCCGCCTACCCGGCGAGCTTTGACTTCCAGCACCGGCATGACGTTCTTGAGCGCTTGCTCGAACACTTCCATCGGGTCTCTGCCCGTGCGTTCCCGCACGATTTCGAACGCGTTGTACAGAATGCGCTGCGCGACGCCTTTCTTCCCGTCGATCATGATGCGATTGACGAGACGGGTCACCAGCTTGCTGTTGTAAATCGGATCCGGCAGTACGTCCCGTTTGGGTACGGGTCCTTTCCGTGGCATAGTTATCCCCCTTTCCACTTGTATTCATCCCAACGCAAGGGAATTATTTTTTCTCCTTCGGACGTTTCGCGCCGTATTTGGAACGGCCTTGCATCCGGTTGTTGACGCCTGCCGTGTCCAGCGCGCCGCGAATGATGTGATAGCGGACGCCCGGCAGGTCCTTGACCCGGCCGCCGCGGATGAGCACGCTGCTGTGCTCTTGCAGGTTATGGCCGATCCCCGGAATGTAAGCCGTCACTTCAACCCGGTTGGACAAACGCACGCGCGCGTATTTCCGCAGCGCGGAGTTCGGTTTCTTCGGCGTCATCGTGCCGACACGGGTGCAAACGCCGCGTTTTTGCGGAGAGGACAGGTTCGTTTCTTCCCGCTTCATGGCGTTGTAACCCTTTTGCAGAGCGGGCGATTTCGATTTGACGATTTTCGCCTTGCGCCCTTTGCGCACGAGCTGATTGATCGTTGGCATTGGTTGCCACCTCCTTCCAAAGGCGTATCATCCCTCGTCTGGCCTGCGCAAAATAAGTCCACAGATCCAGGCGGTTCATTTTTTGGCGCAAAAAAACCGTATCATTCGTTCGCCACGGCAGCCATCGCTGCGCCGACTTCGATGCCGCATGCTTTGCCCAGCTGCTTCATCGAATCGACATAGGTGACGCGGACGCCCATCTTTTTGCACAGTTGGACGATCTTCTGGATGAGGCGGGGATCCGCATCCTTCGCGACGAACACTTCGGCGGCTTTGCCCGATTCCACCAGGCGGGTGGTTTGTTTTGTGCCAACGCTGCACTTCTTCCCCCGTAAGCTCCCCTCGATTGACAAGGCAAGGTCCTCCAAAGCACAGTTACTTGGTTAGGCACACTACGATATACTAGCACTCCGAAAATCCCGTTGTCAAGAAAAAACGGGCGCCGGACTTCCGGCGCCCGTCCTGCAATCAGTCGACGGCAACGGCGTCCACGGCTTCCACATGTTCCGCCGCTTCTTCCCTTGCGGGAAGGACGCGGATGTTGCGGTAGCGGGCCATGCCCGTTCCCGCCGGAATCAGTTTGCCGATGATGACGTTCTCCTTCAGGCCGAGCAGCTGGTCCACCTTGCCTTTGATGGCGGCATCGGTGAGCACCCGGGTCGTTTCCTGGAACGACGCGGCGGACAGGAAGGAATCCGTCTCGAGGGACGCCTTCGTGATGCCGAGCAGGACCGGTTTGGCCACCGCCGGCTCTTTGCCTTCCAGAAGCACCTGCCGGTTCGCTTCCTCGTATTCGTGCATATCCACGAAGGAACCGGGCAACAGCTCCGTGTCTCCGGCGTCGACGACGCGGATTTTGCGCAACATCTGGCGAATCATGACCTCGATGTGCTTGTCGTTGATTTCAACGCCCTGGTTCCGGTAAACGCGCTGCACTTCCTGCAGGATGTAGTTTTGCACGCCGCGGATGCCCTTGATGCGGAGCATGTCTTTCGGGTCGATGGAGCCGTCCGTCAATTCGTCGCCGGCTTCCACGTGCTGCCCGACGCCGACGCGGATGCGCGCGCCGTAAGGCACGGCGTACACTTTCGTTTCCGCTTCGCCTTCCACTTCGATTTCGCGGCGGTCCTTGGCATCGCGGATGTCCTTGACGACGCCGTCGATCTCCGTGATGATCGCCTGCCCCTTCGGGTTCCGGGCTTCAAACAGTTCCTGGATCCGCGGCAAACCTTGCGTGATGTCGTCGCCGGCAACGCCGCCGGTGTGGAACGTCCGCATCGTCAGCTGGGTACCCGGTTCGCCGATGGATTGGGCGGCGATGATGCCCACCGCTTCGCCGATTTCCACGTGCTTGCCGGTGGCCAGGTTGCGGCCGTAGCACAGCTTGCAGACGCCGTGTCGCGTGCGGCAGCTGAGCACCGAGCGGATTTGCACCTTCTCGATGCCGGCGGAGATGATTTTCTCCGCGATTTCCGAATCGATCAGCTGGTTGCGGCTGACGATGATTTCGCCGGTTTCCGGATGGCGGATCGTTTCGAAGGAATAGCGCCCTTCGATCCGGTCGTACAGGTCCTCGATTACTTCGCGGCCGTCCTGGATCTTTGTGACGACAAAGCCCTTGTCAGTGCCGCAATCTTCTTCGCGGACGATGACGTCCTGGGCCACGTCGACCAGACGGCGGGTCAGGTAACCGGAGTCGGCCGTCCGGAGCGCGGTGTCGGCGAGACCTTTGCGCGCGCCGTGGGTCGAGATGAAGTACTCGAGCACGGTGAGGCCTTCCCGGAAGTTCGATTTGATCGGCAATTCGATGATCCGGCCGGCCGGGTTGGCCATCAGGCCCCGCATGCCGCCGAGCTGGGTGATCTGGGACTTGTTGCCCCGCGCCTTCGACTCCACCATCAGGTTGATGGAGTTGAACTTGTCGAGGGATTTCATGAGCACTTCGGTAATGTCGCTCTTCATTTTGTCCCAGATGCTGATGGTCCGGTCATACCGCTCTTCGTCGGTGATCAGGCCGCGGCGGTATTGGTTTTGCACGACGTTGACCTTTTCCTCGGATTCCTTGAGCAGCTCCTGTTTCTCCATCGGCACGACGATGTCGGCGATGGCGATGGAGATGCCGGCTTTCGTCGAGTACGTGAATCCGAGTTCCTTGATTTTGTCGAGAATGACGGACGTTTTCGTCGTTTCGTAACGACGGAAGCACTCGGCGATGATGCTGCCGAGGAAGTCCTTGCCGATGCCGCCCGGTTCCGGCATTTCGCGGATCCGTTCGGACAGGTTGGCGCCCTTCTCGAAAATGAAGTGTTTGTCCGGCGTTCCCTGGATCAGGTTGGTTTTGGTCGGCTCGTTGATGAACGGGAAATCGGCCGGAAAAATTTCGTTGAAAATGACTTTGCCGACGGTGGTGACGAGGTAGGCGCCCATCTGTTTTTCCGTGAAGCTCGTCTTGTTCAGCGCCTTGGCCGGAATGGCGATGCGCGCATGCAGGCTCGTCAGGCCGGTTTGGTAAGCCGAGACGACTTCGTGAATGGAACGGTAGACGCGGCCGCTTCCCTTGGCGTTGATGTCGTCCATCGTCAGGTAATAGCTGCCGAGCACCATGTCCTGGCTCGGCGTGACGACCGGCTTGCCGTCCTTCGGATTCAGGATGTTGCCGGAGGCCAGCATCAGGATGCGGGCTTCCGCCTGGGCCTCCGCGGACAGCGGCACGTGCACGGCCATCTGGTCGCCGTCAAAGTCGGCATTGTACGCCGTACAGACGAGCGGGTGCAGCTTGATCGCCTTGCCTTCCACCAGAATCGGCTCGAACGCCTGGATGCCGAGGCGGTGCAGCGTCGGTGCGCGGTTGAGCAGGATCGGGTGCTCCTTGATGACTTCCTCGAGCACGTCCCACACTTCCGGGCTGACTTTCTCGACTTTGCGCTTCGCGCTCTTGATGTTGTGGGCGAGCTGCTTGTTGACCAGTTCCTTCATGACGAACGGTTTGAACAGCTCCAGCGCCATTTCCTTCGGCAAGCCGCACTGGTACATTTTCAGATGCGGACCGACGACGATGACGGAACGGCCGGAGTAGTCCACCCGTTTGCCGAGCAGGTTTTGGCGGAACCGGCCCTGCTTGCCCTTGAGCATGTGGCTCAGGGACTTCAGCGGGCGGTTGCCCGGCCCGGTCACCGGACGGCCGCGGCGGCCGTTGTCGATCAGCGCGTCCACCGCTTCCTGCAGCATGCGCTTTTCGTTCTGCACGATGATGTCGGGCGCGCCCAGGTCGAGGAGCCGTTTCAGCCGGTTGTTCCGGTTGATGACGCGGCGGTACAGGTCGTTCAGGTCGCTGGTGGCGAACCGGCCGCCGTCCAGCTGGACCATCGGCCGCAGCTCGGGCGGAATGACCGGCAGCACGTCGAGCACCATCCACTCCGGACGGTTGCCGGATTTGTGGAACGCCTCCATCACCTCCAGGCGCTTGATGGCGCGGTTGCGCCGTTGCCCTTGGGCGGTTTTCAGCTCCTCTTTGAGCATTTCGATTTCTTTCTCGACATCGATGTCCTCAAGCAGCTTCTTGACCGCTTCGGCGCCCATGCCCGCCTGGAAGGCGAGGCCGTAGCGCTCCCGGTAGCTGCGGTATTCCTTCTCGGAAAGCAGCTGCTTCTTCTCCAGCGGCGTATCGCCGGGGTCGGTCACGACATACGATGCGAAATAGATGATCTCCTCGAGGGAACGGGGCGACATGTCCAGCGCCAGCCCCATTCGGCTCGGGATGCCTTTGAAATACCAGATGTGGGAAACCGGCGCGGCCAGCTCGATGTGGCCCATCCGTTCCCGGCGCACCTTCGCCCGGGTTACTTCCACTCCGCAGCGGTCGCAGACGACGCCTTTGTACCGGACACGCTTGTATTTGCCGCAATGGCATTCCCAGTCCTTGGTCGGCCCGAAGATTTTCTCGCAAAACAGGCCTTCCTTCTCCGGCTTCAGCGTGCGGTAGTTGATCGTCTCCGGTTTTTTCACTTCCCCGCGGGACCAGGAGCGGATTTTTTCCGGGGACGCAAGACCGATCTTCATAAACTCGAAATTGTTGACGTCCATCAAGGAACAACCCTCCTACCAGTTATAAAAACTGCCTTCGACCGGTCATTCTACGCCGAGTTCGGCGCCCTCCAGGTTCAGGTTGAGCTTGTCGCCGGCATGATCCTCTTCGTCGTCAATTTCCTTCATGATGATTTCTTCTTCGTTCTCCGCAAGGATCTTGACGTCCATTCCGAGGCTTTGCAGTTCCTTGATCAATACCTTGAACGATTCCGGAACGCCCGGTTCCGGCACGTTTTCGCCCTTGACGATCGCTTCGTACGTTTTCACGCGGCCCACGACGTCGTCGGATTTGACGGTAAGGATTTCCTGCAGCGTGTAGGCGGCGCCGTAGGCTTCCAGCGCCCACACTTCCATCTCCCCGAACCGTTGTCCGCCGAATTGTGCCTTGCCGCCCAGCGGCTGTTGGGTAACCAGCGAGTACGGGCCGGTGGAGCGGGCGTGAATCTTGTCGTCGACCATGTGCGCCAGCTTGATCATGTACATGACGCCGACGGTGACGTCGCGTTCGAAGGGTTCCCCGGTACGTCCGTCATACAGGATCGTCTTGCCGTCCCGCCGCATGCCGGCTTCTTCCATCGTGTCGAATACGTCGTATTCGGTCGCCCCGTCGAAGACCGGGGTGGCCACGTGGATGCCGAGCAGCTTGGCGGCCATGCCAAGGTGCACTTCCAACACTTGCCCGATGTTCATCCGCGACGGCACGCCGAGGGGATTGAGCACGACTTCGACCGGCGTGCCGTCCGGCAGGAACGGCATGTCTTCCTCCGGCAGGATGCGGGCGATGACGCCCTTGTTGCCGTGGCGGCCGGCCATCTTGTCGCCCTCGGAGATTTTCCGCTTCTGGGCGATGTAGACGCGGACGAGCTGGTTGACCCCCGGCGGCAGTTCGTCGCCGTTCTCGCGGGTGAACACCTTGACGTCCACCACGATGCCGTCGGAACCGTGCGGCACGCGCAGCGACGTGTCGCGCACTTCGCGGGCCTTCTCGCCGAAGATGGCGTGCAGGAGCCGCTCTTCCGCGGTCAGTTCGGTCACGCCCTTCGGCGTCACCTTGCCGACCAGGATGTCGCCGGCGGAAATTTCCGCACCGACCCGGATGATGCCCCGTTCGTCGAGGTTTTTGAGCGCGTCCTCGCCGACGTTCGGGATATCGCGGGTGATTTCTTCCGGCCCGAGTTTCGTGTCACGGGCTTCGGATTCGTATTCTTCAATGTGGATCGACGTGTACACGTCTTCCTTGACCAGTTTTTCGCTCAGCAGGATGGCGTCTTCGTAGTTGTAACCTTCCCAGGTCATGAAGGCGACCACCACGTTGCGGCCGAGGGCGAGTTCGCCCTGTTCCGTCGACGGGCCGTCCGCCAGAATGTCGCCGGCCTTGATCACGTCGCCCTTGCGCACGATGGGCCGCTGGTTGATGCAGGTGCCCTGGTTGGAGCGCATGAATTTGTGCAGCTTGTATTTGACCAGGTCGCCCTGGATCGTTTTGCCGTCCACGGTTTCCGTTCTGCGCAGCCAAATTTCGTTGGCCGTTACCCGTTCGATGACACCGTCATATTTGGAAACGACGCAGACGCCCGAATCCCGTGCCGTCTTGTGTTCCATGCCGGTGCCGACGAGCGGCGCACGCGGAACGAGCAGGGGCACCGCTTGCCGCTGCATGTTGGAACCCATGAGGGCGCGGTTGGAGTCGTCGTTTTCGAGGAACGGGATGAGGGCCGTCGCCACGGACACGACCTGCTTCGGCGACACGTCCATGAAGTCGACGCGGTCGCTGGGCACGTCGAGAATTTCGTCGCGGAAACGCACGACGGTGCGCGGCTCGGCAAAACGGTTGTCTTCCGTCAGCGGCGCGTTCGCCTGGGCGACGATGTAGTTGTCTTCCTCATCGGCCGTCAAATAGACGATTTCATCGGTGACGATACCGGTGTTGTGATCCACCTTGCGGTACGGCGTTTCGATGAAGCCGTACTCGTTGATGCGGGCATAGGTGGACAGCGAGTTGATCAGCCCGATGTTCGGACCTTCCGGCGTCTCGATCGGGCACATCCGGCCGTAGTGGGAGTGGTGAACGTCCCGCACTTCGAAGCCGGCCCGCTCCCGTGTCAGGCCGCCCGGACCGAGGGCGGAGAGGCGCCGCTTGTGGGTCAGTTCCGCCAGCGGGTTCGTCTGGTCCATGAATTGGGAAAGCTGGGAACTGCCGAAAAATTCCTTGATCGAGGCGATCACCGGACGAATGTTGATCAGCGCCTGGGGCGTGATCACGTTGGCGTCCTGGATCGACATCCGCTCGCGCACGACCCGCTCCATGCGGGAAAGCCCGATGCGGAACTGGTTTTGCAACAGTTCGCCGACGGAGCGCAGGCGGCGGTTGCCCAGATGGTCGATGTCATCCGTGCTGCCGACCCCGTGCAGCAAATTGATAAAATAGTTGATGGAGGCAATAATATCTTCAGGCGTGATGTGTTTCACGCTCTTGTCAATGTTGCCGTTGCCGAGAATGGTGATGATCTTGCCGTCTTCTTCCGGCGAGAACACCTTGACGCCCTGCAGGCGGATGGCGCTTTGCTCCAGCACGCCGCCGGCAATGGCGTATTCCTTGAACCCGAGACCGGCTTCCAGATGGGGAACGATGGCGTCAAGCAAACGACGGTCCACCACCTGGCCGGCTTCCGCGATGATTTCGCCGGTGGCCGGATCGACCAGCGTTTCCGCCAGCCGTTGGTTGAACAGCCGGTTTTTGATGTGCAGTTTCTTGTTGATCTTGTACCGGCCGACGTTGGCCAGATCGTAACGTTTCGGATCGAAGAAACGCGCGATGAGCAGGTTGCGGGCGTTCTCCAGGGTCGGAGGCTCGCCGGGACGCAGCCGCTCGTAAATTTCAATCAGCGCCTTCTCCGCCGAATCGGTATTGTCTTTGTCCAGCGTGTTGCGAATGTATTCGTCGTCGCCGAGCAGGTTGATGATGTCCTGATCGGTGCCGAACCCGAGGGCGCGAACAAGCACCGTGACGGGAATTTTCCGCGTACGGTCAATGCGCACGTAAATGATGTCTTTTGCGTCGGTTTCGAGCTCAAGCCAGGCGCCGCGGTTCGGAATGACGGTGGCGGAGTAATTCTTTTTGCCGTTTTTGTCCACTTTGGTGTTGAAGTACACGCTCGGAGACCGGACCAGTTGGCTGACGATGACCCGTTCCGCGCCGTTGATGATGAACGTGCCGGTTTCGGTCATGAGCGGGAAATCGCCCATGAACACTTCCTGTTCCTTCACTTCCCCGGTTTCTTTGTTGATGAGACGAACTTTCACCCGGAGAGGCGCCGCGTACGTCACATCCCGCTCTTTGGCGTCATCGACGGTATACTTCGGCTCGCCCAGGCTGTAGTCGATGAACTCCAGCACCAGGTTGCCCGTGAAATCCGTGATCGGCGAGATGTCCTGGAACATTTCGCGCAATCCCGTCTCCAGAAACCACAGGTACGACTTTTGCTGGATCTCGATCAGATTCGGAACTTCCAGCACTTCCTTGATTCGCGAATAGCTTCTCCGCACCCGACGGCCGTACTGTACCAGATGTCCTGCCAAACCAAATCCACCCCTCACGCAAAACTGTCATGGTCACCGAAAATTCATTAGAAAGGCAAAAAGAAGAAAAGTCCCTGCCCGGACGGCGCCCCGCCAGGCGCCATCCGAATGAAGGTAACTTTTCCTAATCCAAACCGAGCAAATCCAATCCGACCGAGGCCTCGCGCTGAGCACGCATCTTTCACGGATCACTGCCTTCATTTTTCTCCTGTCAAGTAATATTTGCCGAAAAAAAGGGACATTATACCTTGCCGCGAAACCGGCGCGACCGCCGCTCGTGCAAGGTCGACAAAAAGGGACTTGACATTTTAATCAACTAAAGACAAATCGCCCATTCTAATGCTGACATTTTTTAATACTACCACATTGGAATGATGAAGTCAACACGGCATTTGTTGGGCATTCCGGTTCCGTCACCCGGATTTGCGGGCGCAAATGACGCTGTACCCTTTGTCCCGGGCCACTTCCCGCACGTCCGCGTAGATGGACTCCAGTTTCCGCTTCGCGCTCGGCGCGCCCTGCTTTTTCTGGATCACGATCCACAGCTCGCCGCCGTCTTCCAGATGGTCCGCCGCCTGTTCAAACAGCCGGTGCACGATTTGTTTGCCTGCGCGGATCGGCGGGTTCGTGACGATGTGGGTGAACGAACAGCCGGCAAGACCGTCGAACAGGTCGCTTTGCACGATTTCGATTTGTCCGGCTCCGTTGCGTCGGGCATTTTCCCGCGCCAGCTCGATCGCCCGCTCGTTGACGTCGGCCATCGTGACGCTCCCCCGCGGCACGAGACGGGAAAGGGAAATGCCGATCGGCCCCCATCCGCACCCCATGTCAAGCACGCGCGCATCTTCGGGCAACGCCACGTGCTCGATCAACAGCCGGGTGCCGAAATCGACGCCGTCCCGCGAAAATACGCCGGCATCGGTCATGAAGATGTAGGAGCGGCCGCGCAGCACCGCTTCCACGGTTTTGCGGTCGTGTTCCGCGGTCGGGCGGCGCGTGTAATAATGCTCGGACACGTCGGTTGCTCCTTCCGTCGAAAACGATGGTTCTTCCGGTTATTTTCTCCGAACATGACGCAAACCCTCCGGAACCGTTCCGGAGGGTTTGCATACGCGTCGGAAAACCGGATTATTTCACTTCGACTTTGGCGCCGGCTTCTTCCAGTTTTGCCTTGGCCGCTTCGGCTTCTTCCTTGGAAACCTTTTCCTTGATCGGCTTCGGAGCGCCGTCGACGAGTTCTTTGGCTTCCTTCAGGCCGAGGCCGGTAAGTTCGCGAACCACTTTGATGACGTTGATTTTCGATGCGCCGGCGTCTGCCAGGATGACATCGAATTCCGTTTGTTCTTCCGCTTCTGCGGCTGCGCCTGCAGCGCCTGCCACGACGGCAACCGGAGCTGCGGCCGTAACGCCGAATTCTTCTTCGATGGCTTTGACAAGTTCGTTCAGTTCAAGAACGGACATGCCTTTGATGGCTTCCAGGATTTGTTCCTTGCTCATGTTGAAACCTCCAATGAATTGAATTTTCGCGGCGGGTTGGTTCGGGAGCCCGCCCTCCCTTTCAAACGACCCGGAGGATCAGCTTGCTTGCGCTTCTTGTTCCTTCTTCTCGGCAACCGCCTTGACGGCGAGCGCGAAGTTCCGCATCGGAGCCTGCAGCACGCTGAGCAGCATGGACAGCAGACCTTCGCGGCTCGGCAGGTCGGCCAGCGCCTTGATTTGGTCGACGCCGACGACTTTGCCTTCGACAACGCCCGCTTTCACCTTGAGCGCATCGTTCTTCTTGGCGAAATCCGAAATGACTTTGGCCGGTGCCACCGCGTCGTCTTTGCTGAAGGCGATGGCCGTGGGGCCCGTCAGGTATTCATCCAGTTCGGTCAATTCCGCGATGGCCGTCGCACGGCGGACGAGGGTGTTTTTCAGCACCTTGAACTCGACGCCGGCTTCGCGCAGTTGTTTCCGCAGTTCGGTCACCTGGGCGACCGTCAGGCCGCGGTAGTCCGTCACCACGGTCGTGGCGCTTTCCTTCAGCTTCTCCGCCACTTCCGACACCAGTTGCGCTTTCTCTTGCAGCACTTTCTCGTTTGGCAATTCCTGTACACCTCCTGGAGCGAATCTGCAACAAAAAAGGCCTCCGCAGACATGCGAAGGCACGGGTTTGCAATCATCGATCACAAAAACCGGATACCTCGGCAGGAAATTAAGCCTTGCAACAAGGCACCTGCTGTCTACGGTAGGGTTTCATTGCGGTTTTCATACGGGTTTCAGCATATCACGCCGCCCGCCGGCTGTCAACCGGAGCTTTCCGGAAACCGGGCCGGTCAGATGCGGACGCGAACGCCGGGGCCCATCGTCGAGGAAATGACGACGTTTTTCATGTACACGCCTTTGGCTGCGGCCGGTTTTGCCCGGTTCAGCGCGTCGATGAGGGTTTGCAGGTTTTCAACCAGCTTCTCCGCATCGAAGGACACTTTGCCGATCGGCGCGTGCACGATGCCGGCTTTGTCAAGACGGAACTCGATTTTGCCCGCCTTGATTTCCTGCACGGCTTTGCCCACTTCGAAGGTTACCGTGCCGGATTTCGGGTTCGGCATGAGACCTTTGCCGCCCAGCAGACGACCGAGTTTGCCGACTTCCGCCATCATGTCCGGCGTCGCCACGCAAACGTCGAATTCAAACCAGCCTTGCTGGATTTTCTGGATCAGGTCCGTGTCGCCGACGTAATCGGCGCCTGCCGCTTCCGCTTCCTTCGCCTTGTCGCCTTTTGCGAACACGAGCACGCGTTTCGTCTTGCCGGTGCCGTGGGGCAGCACGACGACGCCGCGCACGTTCTGGTCTTGCTTCTTCGGGTCTACGCCCAGGCGAATGGCCGCTTCGACGGTTTCGTCGAACTTGGCTTTCGCCGCCTGTTTGACAAGCTCGACGGCCTGCGCCGGCTCATAGCTGGCGTTTTTGTCGACGAGCTTGGCCGCTTCCTGGTATCGTTTGCCGTGTTTGGCCATGTTCGTTGTTCCTCCCAATGTGGTTTTAGCGGAATATCCTCCCACTAATTCACGGGCGCGTCAACGATCAGTCTTCGATGACGATGCCCATGCTGCGGGCCGTCCCTTCCACCATGCGCATGGCGGCTTCGACGGTGGCCGCGTTCAGGTCTTGCATCTTCGTTTCGGCGATTTCGCGAACTTTCGCGCGTTTCACCGTTGCCACTTTCTTCTTGTTCGGTTCACCGGAGCCTTTTTCAATTCCGGCTGCCACGCGGAGCAGGACTGCTGCCGGCGGGGTTTTCGTGATGAACGTGAACGAGCGGTCTTCAAAAACCGAAATTTCCACCGGGATGACCAGACCTGCCTGATCGGCGGTGCGTGCGTTGAACTCTTTGCAGAATTGCATGATGTTCACGCCGGCCTGACCGAGCGCCGGACCTACCGGAGGAGCAGGGTTGGCTTTGCCTGCGGGAATTTGCAGTTTGACCACTTTGATGACTTTCTTGGCCATGTTGGATTGACACCTCCTTGCCCGTAATGTGGTGCAGCGGGAAAATTCCCTCCCACGAAAAAAGCCTATCCGCTTGGAATAGACCTCTCAGAAACCGATTGCCGGATCCGCGGTTGCCGCTTTCACGGCCAGCGGCGGCAATTATATTTTTTCCACTTGAGTGAAATCAAGCTCAAGCGGGGTTTCCCTTCCAAACATGTTGACATGAACCCTGATTTTTGCCTTGTCGGGCATGATTTCTTCCACCGTACCGACGAAGTCGGTGAACGGCCCGTATTTGACGCGCACGTTCTCGCCCGGTTCGAAATCGATCTTCGGCTTCGGATCCTCAATGCCCATGTTGCGCAGGATGGCTTCCGCCTCCTCCGGCATAAGGGGGATCGGTTTCGAACCCGACCCGGTGGAACCGACAAACCCGGTCACGCCCGGCGTGTTGCGCACCACGTACCAGGACTCGTCCGTCTGGATCATCTCCACAAGCACGTAGCCCGGATACACTTTGCGCATGACCGTTTTTTTCTTGCCGTCCTTGTTGACGATCTCTTCTTCCATCGGGACAAGCACGCGAAAGATTTTGTCTTCCATCCCCATGGATTCCACGCGTTTTTCCAGATTCGCTTTTACTTTGTTCTCATACCCGGAATAGGTATGCACGACATACCAACGTTTCTCCATGGTCGACATCAGTAATCCCTCGTCAATCAAATTCCCTCAGATTAGAAAAAGAGTTCAACAAGCTCGGACAGGCCAAGGTCGATCACATAAAAGTAAAGCGTCACGAACACAACCGTGACCAGAACCACGATCGTGTAGCTGACCAGCTCCTTGCGGGTCGGCCAGCGGACTTTCTTGAGTTCGGACCAGGCGCCGGCGAAGAAGGAGACGGTAGAGCTGAATCCCTTCTTGATTCCTGACAAGATTGCCACCTGAACCACCTCCGTCCGTCAGCGGGTTTCCCGGTGAAGCACATGGGCATTGCAGAATTTGCAATACTTCTTCAATTCCATGCGATCCGGATGCGTCTTCTTGTTTTTGTTCGTAATGTAGTTCCGTTGCTTGCAAGCCGTGCAGGCGAGCGTGACTGCCACGCGCATGTTGCCACCTCCCATGGATGCGGATAAGCCTCTATGTGGATGGGAATTTGAATCACCAATTTAGGGCTACCTAACGTACTTTATCACAAGCCCCATTTTCATGTCAAGAAAGGGAATGTTCCACAGGGCGCATGGGAGTGCCGAATGACGGCTTGGACGGCTGTCCGGCGGGCGTCCGGACGGTACAGTTCGGGCGACGGGCCGCCCGGCCGGCATGTTTGATGCCCGGCGATGCCGGGCGGCCGTCACGCTGCAAGCCGGTCCGTCACCGAATCATTACCAGTATGGGCACAATGCCGCGCCGCTAAACGGGAGCCGGAGGCGGGCCGCCGCGCGGAAACGGCCGGAGGCGGGATCATCCCGTTATGTCGATTTTTCGCCCAAAAGCTCCGGATCATCCGGTAAAATCAGTGCATGTTGGCAGAAATTTCACCATTTTTGCGCTGGGAAGGCGCGGTTTGCGCAATTTGCCCGCCCCCATCAACGCTTGCAAGGAGCACACGACCATTTTACATCCGGTTTGCCACGAAAAAGCGCCTTGGTCGATCATTTTGTACGAAAAATCATACAAAATCGGCCCCGGGAACGGCTTTTTGGGTCGCTTTGTATGAAATTTCATACAAAATCCCCTTTTCGAATGCCGCCGCAGGGCTTTTTTATATGAAATTTCATACAAAACCGCCTTCCGGAACACCGAATCCGGCCTTTTTGCATGAAATTTCACACAAAACCGCATTCCAGCGGGTTCCGATTCCAAATCCCGGAACGCCGCCGGCCTGCCAGCGGGGTGTCGGTGTTCCGGGCATGCTCCCGGAGTCCCGCGTCCACCAGGCAAAATTTCCGCACAAAATGAAAAACGCCCGTCATTCCGGACGTTGCTCACCTGGTACGAACCGTATGCGGTTGGTCGGCATCCGACTGCGCCTTCGGCGAAGCGGACCACGCGCGGACAACCCCTTCGCACCGTCCGGCCGGCCGCGTCTCAAACGATCAGATCCCTGACTTCGAGATAGCGCTCCAGCTTGCGTTTGACGCGCTGCAGGGCGTTGTCGATGGACTTGACATGGCGGTCGAGATCGACGGCGATTTCCTGATATGACCTTCCGTCCAGATATAGCATCAGCACCTTGCGTTCCAGGTCGCTCAAAATTTCGCCCATCTTGTCTTCCAGTCCGTCGAATTCTTCCTTGTTGATGATCAGCTCTTCGGGATCGGTCACGCGGGTTCCGCAGATGACGTCAAGCAAAGTGCGGTCGGAGTCTTCGTCGTAGATGGGCTTGTCCAGCGAAACGTAGGAATTGAGCGGGATGTGCTTCTGGCGGGTGGCGGTCTTGATGGCGGTGATGATTTGCCGGGTTACGCACAGTTCGGCAAAAGCCTTGAAGGAAGCCAGCTTGTCCCCGCGAAAATCGCGGATGGACTTGTAAAGGCCGATCATGCCTTCCTGCACGATGTCTTCCCGGTCGGCGCCGATCAAGAAATACGATCTGGCCTTGGCGCGCACGAAATTGCGATACTTGTTGATCAAGTATTCCAGTGCGTCGCTGTCGCCCTCTCGGACTGCCTCGACAATGTCTTCGTCCGATTTGTGTTCATAAACTGACATTCTGGCACCCTCGAGGTCGATACTCACTGAAATCCCTCCGGCCTGCATCGTTAAGCCGCTTTCCAGCTCAAACTTAGAATAAAGTATACATTATGTAATCATTCATCGTCAACAAGTTGTAAAATCATGCTAATTGCTCCAAAGCCCGATCATTGCTGGCCTCTCCGCCATTTTTCCATCAGCTCTTTCATCTCCGCGGACAGCGCCTGGTCGAAACTGGATTTGCGCGGCGGCGGCTGGTCGAGACGGCGGCGGATTTGCTCCTGGGCTTCCCGCACCGCAATGGCGAGCTCACGGGCGGAAACCCGCAAGGCGCCGCGGCCGAAGGCGACGTGCTGCTCCGTCGAATCGCTGGTGGCCACCTGGACGATGGAGCGGCGGCCGGACAGTTCCCCTGCCAGCCGTTCGATCACCTCGTCGGCCGTCTCCTTCTCTTTGGTAAAAATGACCTCCACGCCGCCGTGCCGAAACCGGGAACCGGCGCCTGGCACCTGGTGCGCGTCAAATACGACGATGACCTTCTTCCCGGAAAACCCCTGATAATTCGCCATCATTTCGAGCAGCCCGTCTCTCGCGTCCTCGAGGCTGTCGTCCGCCAATTGGCGAAGTTCCGGCCAGGCGCCGATCATGTTGTATCCGTCCACAAGCAAGTACTGTTTCATCCGTTCCCCATGCCCGACCTTATCGTTTGGCCCCGGCGGAACGCCGTTGGCGGACGATTTCGTAAAGCAGCACACCCGCCGCCACGGACGCGTTCAGCGACTGGATGCGGCCCAGCATCGGCAATTTGACGAGAAAATCGCACTTCTCCCGGATCAGCCGTCCCAATCCCCGGTTTTCGTTGCCGATCACAAGGGCGATCGGGCCGGTCAAATCCGACGCGTACACATCCTGCTCCGCCGAGGCGTCGGCGCCGGCCACCCAGACGCCCCGTTCCTTGAGCATGTCGATCGTCTGGGCCAGATTGGCCACCCGGGCCACCGGCACGTACGCCACGGCGCCGGCCGACGTTTTGGCCACCGTCGCCGTCAGCCCGACGGAACGCCGCCGCGGAATGATGACCCCGTGGGCCCCGGCGGAATCCGCCGTGCGCAAAATCGACCCCAGGTTGTGGGGATCCTCGATTTCATCCAGCAAAATCAGGAGCGGCGGTTCCCCTTTCCGTTCCGCGGCGGCGAACATGTCGTCCACGTCGGCGTAATCCAGCGCGGCCGCCTGCGCGGCGACGCCCTGGTGATTGACGCCCGGCACCGTCTGGTCCAGCCGCCGCCTGTCCACGAACTGGACCGGCACTCCCGCTTCCTTCGCCGCCTGCACGACGGGCGCCGTCTGGTGTTTGGCCGCCCCTTCGGCTATCCATACCTTGTGGATCGGCCGGCCGGACCGGAGCGCTTCCAGAACCGGATGTTTGCCGGCCAGCCATTGGTCTTCCGTATGCTCCATGCGCGTTCAACCCTCCTCCATGTGCCTGACCGCCCGATCCAAAAGTTCGTTCAGCCGCTCGTTGCGGCCGGTGTAGTACAGATAGCCGATCAGGCATTCAAATGCGGTGCTTTGCCGGTATTCGATCATGTCTGCGCTTTTGGGCGCCGTCCCGGACTTCGCCCCCACCCCTCTGCGCACGATCTCCCGCTCTTCGTCCGTCAGCCCGGGCATCCAGCAGTCCAGCAGCATTCTGGCCTGGGATTTGGCCGCCACGAAGCGGGTCGCTTCCCGGTGCAGATGGTTCGGCCGGTGATTCGGTTTCGACAGCAAATACTGGCGAATGTACACTTCGTAAACGGCGTCCCCGATGTAGGCCAGCGCCAGCGGATGGAGCTGGTCCGCGGGTTTGGCGGGTGGGTGCGGAAACCAGGTATCGCTCATTGCTCGGATTGCCTCACTTTCTGCGCCAACGCACGCCCTGCGGCGTGTCTTCCAGCACGATGCCCTGCTCCGCCAGGCGATCGCGGATTTCGTCCGCCTTCGCCCAGTTTTTCTGCTTGCGGGCTTCCTGCCGCTCGGCGATCAGCCGCTCCACTTCCTCGTCCAGCATGCCGCCGTCTTCCTGACCGGCAATGCCGAGCACGCCGTTCACCCGCTCCGCCCAGGCGAGCGCCGTTTCCAGCGCCGCGCGGCTCACCCGCTCCCGCTTCAGCAGCAGATTCGTCTCGCTCACCCATTCGAAAACGGCGGCGATGGCATCAGGCGTGTTGAAATCGTCGGCCATGCGGGAGGCAAACGCTTCTTCCAGTTCCGGCAGCTTCGCCAGATAAGCGGCTTCGGCGTCATCGTCCGCAGACGGTTGGTCCGAATTCGCCGCCTCCGCCGCCGACAGCCGGTGCCGGAGCGAAACGAGGCAGTTTTCGATGCGCTCCACCGCGCCCTTCGCCTGGGCGAGCCCCTCTTCGCTGAAATTCAGCGGATTCCGGTAGTGCGTCGACAGCATGAAAAAGCGGATCACTTCCGGCCGCCAATTTTTCAGCAAATCCCGCACGTTGACGACGTTGCCGAGGGACTTTGACATTTTTTCCTCGCGGATGTTGATGTATCCGTTGTGCATCCAGTAGCGGGCAAGCGGCTTGCCGGTCAGCGATTCCGACTGGGCGATCTCGCATTCATGATGCGGGAACGCCAGGTCGTGGCCGCCGCCGTGGATGTCCAGCGTGTCGCCGAGATACCGCCGCGCCATGGCGGAGCATTCGATGTGCCAGCCCGGCCGGCCTTTGCCCCAGGGAGAATCCCAGCAAATTTCACCGGGTTTCGCCTGCTTCCACAGCACGAAATCCCGCGGGTCTTCCTTCCGTTCGTCGACCTGGACGCGGATGCCGTACTGCAACTGTTCCGTGTCCTGGCCGGACAGCTTCCCGTATTCGGAAAATTTCCCCGTGCGGAAGTAAACGTCGCCGCCGCTTTCGTAGGCGAACCCTTTGTCCTCCAGCTCCCGGATGAACCGGATGATGGCGTCCATGTTTTCCGTCACCCGCGGATGGACATCGGCCTTGCCGACACCCAGCGCCTCCGCGTCCTCCAGGTAATGGCCGATGAACTTCTCCGCCAGCTCCGGCACCGGCACGCCCGTTTCCTCCGAGCGCCGGATCAGCTTGTCGTCCACGTCGGTGAAATTGACCACGTAGTTGACGTCGAAACCGGCATACCTGAAAAAGCGGCGCACCACGTCAAAAAAGATCATCGGCCGCGCGTTGCCGATATGGATGTAGTCGTACACCGTCGGCCCGCACACGTACATGTTCACTTTCCCCGCCGCCAGCGGTACAAAAGGTTCCTTCGTCCCCGTCAACGTGTTGAAAATGCTGATCGTCCTCATGCTTCCTCCCCGTTATGCCGGCGCAGCCGCTCCAGCTCCGCCTTCAGTTGTTCCACCTGCTGCTGCAGCTGACGGATTTGGTCCGCCAGCGGGTCGTCATGCACGCGGTGGTCCAGCTTGTCGACGCGCACCCCGTTTTTGCGCACCAGACGGCCCGGAATGCCGACCACCGTGGAATGCGGCGGCACTTCCTGCAGCACGACGGCGTTGGCCCCTACATAGGAATAATCGCCAATTTTGAACGATCCCAGTATTTTGGCCCCGGACCCGATGACCACGTTGTTGCCGATGGTCGGGTGGCGCTTGCCTTTTTCCTTGCCCGTGCCGCCCAGCGTGACCCCCTGGTACAGCACCACGTTGTCGCCGATTTCGCACGTTTCGCCGATCACCACGCCCATGCCGTGATCAATGAAAAGCTTGTTTCCGATCCTGGCGCCGGGGTGGATCTCGATGCCGGTGAAAAACCGGCTGACCTGCGAGATGAGGCGGGCGATCGTGTACATCCTTCTGTTGAAAAACCAGTGGGCAATCCGGTGCGCCCACACCGCGTGCAAGCCCGAGTAGGTAAAAATGACCTCAAAAATGCTTCTCGCCGCAGGGTCGTTTTCAAACACCGCTTCAATGTCGGACTTGATTCGTCGAAACATGCGACAGCCTCCCACAAACCACTGAGATTCGGCAAAAGCGAAAGACGCCTCCGCAGCTTGCGCTGCAGAGGCGTCCTGTGAACGCGGTTCCACTCTGCTTGGCGCCGACGGGCGGCGCCAACTCTTCGCCCTTAACGCGGGCGTCGTCGAATTCCCCTGACAGCACGTGCCGTTTCAGGAAACCGGCTCCCGGGTGCACTTCCCGCGGCCTCGCGAATGGACGGCTTCCAGCCCCCCGCCTTGCGGCGGATCGGCCGTCCTCTCTGGAATTCCGTTGGCCCGGTACTCTCCCGTTCATGGCCTGTAGACCGATATCGATTCTTTATATAACCGTAAGTATAGCGAAAACATCGGGCGCTGTCCATGGCGTCGGCGCGCCCGCCCGGTCCTCCACCTTTGCGGGAAGTCCGGCCGGTTGCCGGCCGCCGGCACGTGTCCGCCGCGCCGGAACGGCCCCCGCTTCCCATCACCGGCGCCTTGCAGCCGAACTCAGCCGCCAAGTTTCGCCAATTGATCCTTGAGCCGGCGGATGACCTTGTCGCGTCCGAGCAGGGCGATCGTCCTGTTCAAATCCCGCCCGTGGGTTTGCCCCGTCAGCGCCACGCGGATCGGCATGAACAGCCCTTTGCCTTTGGCGCCCGTTTCATGCTGGACCGCCTTCAGCATCGCCCCGGCCGCCTCCGCCGTCAGCCCGGGCGCTTCCTCCACCTTGGCGAGGAAGGAAGCGAGCACCTGCGGCACCTGCGGTTCGGCCAACACCGCCAGCCCTTCTTCTTCGAAGACCGGCTCCTCGCGGAAAAACATGTCCGAAAGGGCGACGATGTCGGAAGCGGATCCGAGCTGTTCCTGATACAGGGCAACCAGCTCTTCCGCAAACCGGCGCGTTTGTGCGTCCAGTTCGGCGGGCAGACGGCCCGCCTTCTGCAGATGCGGGATGCAAAGATCCGCGATCCGCCCCGGATCGGCCTGTTTGATGTATTGGTTGTTCATCCATTTCAGCTTCTCCGGATCGAAAACGGCCGGGCTCTTGGACAGGCGGCTTTCGTCAAAAATGCGGATCAGCTCTTCCCGGGTGAACAGCTCCTGCTCCCCTTCGGGCGACCAGCCGAGCAGGCTGATGTAGTTGAACAGCGTTTCCGGCAAATAGCCGAGGCCGTCGTACTGCTCGATGAACTGGATGACCGATTCGTCGCGTTTGCTCAGCTTTTTGCGCTGTTCGTTGACGATGAGCGTCATGTGGCCGAAGGTCGGCGGCTCCCAGCCGTGGGCTTCATACAGCATCAGCTGGCGGGGCGTGTTCGTGATGTGGTCTTCCCCGCGCAGCACGTGACTGATGCGCATCAGGTGGTCGTCGATCACCACGGCGTAGTTGTAGGTCGGAATGCCGTCCTGCCGGACGATGACGAAATCGCCGAAATCGTCGGAGGAGAAGCGGATGTCGCCCTTCACCATGTCGTTGAAGGCGTACTCCCGGCCTTCCGGGACGCGGAACCGGATGCTCGCCTTGCGCCCTTCCGCTTCCAGCTTCGCGCGTTCTTCCGCAGTCAGGTTCCGGCACCGGCCGGAATATTTCGGCGTGAGGCCCTGGGCAAGCTGCCGTTCCCGCTCCGCAGCCAGCTCCTCCTCCGTGCAGTAACAAGGATATGCATGGCCTTGGGCGATCAGTTCATCGCACAGGGATTTGTAAATGTCGAGCCGTTCCGATTGCCGGTACGGTCCGCAAGGCCCGCCCACGTCGACGCTTTCGTCCCAGTCCACGCCGAGCCAGCGCAAATAGGTGAGCTGGTTTTCCTCTCCGCCGGCCACGTTGCGCTTCTGGTCGGTGTCTTCGATGCGGATGATGAACTGGCCGCCGTGATGGCGGGCAAACAGGTAGTTGAAAATGGCCGTCCGCGCATTGCCGATGTGCAGATGCCCCGTCGGGCTTGGCGCATAACGCACCCGGATTTCCTTCAGTCCGTTGGTCATCATCGTTCTCCTCCTTCACCGTCGCTTCGCCCCGCCGCCCGGCCGCTTGCCGCCGGCCGCCTGCGGAATGCCGGTCTGGCAGCTCCCGGAGCGTTGCCGGGGTTTGGGTGTATGTTGCAGGCCGCCCGCTTTCGTCCAAACTTTCCGGGCCGGCCGCCAAGCCATGATTTCTTCGTCGCGCCGTTATTCCGGAGCCTGTCCGCCGGCGCCAACGAGCAGGACGACGGCCTGCGCGGCAACGCCTTCCTCCCGGCCGACAAAGCCCATTTTTTCCATCGTGGTTGCCTTGATATTCAGCCGCTCCGTCCCGCAGCCGAACACGGCGGCGATGTTTGCCTTCATCGCTTCGGCGTGCGGGCCGATTTTCGGCCTTTCCGCCAGGATCACCATGTCCGCGTTGCCGAGGGCGTAACCTTCCGCTTCCGCGAGGCGCCAAACCCGCCTGAGCAAATCCAGCGAGTCGGCGTCTTTCCAGGCGGGGTCCGTGTCGGGAAAATGCTTGCCGATGTCCCCCTTGCCGATGGCGCCCAGGACGGCGTCCGCCAGCGCGTGCAGCAGCACGTCGGCGTCGGAATGGCCAAGCAGCCCCTTCCCGTGCGGAATGTGGACGCCGCCAATGATGCACGGCCGGTTTTCCGCAAACCGGTGCACGTCAAAACCGAGACCCACCCTGATCAATCCGTCCGCCTCCCTTGTCCAACAACTTGCGGTTCTTTATGCAGCCCGGATCCGGCGGATCCGGCCGAATTCGCCGGCCAACCGGTTCAACCCGGAGATCAAACATCGTTCAGCCAAAGTTTCGCCAGCGACAAATCTTCCGGCGTCGTAATTTTGATGTTGCGATAATCCCCCATGGCGAGCTCGACGGGAATGCCCGCCCGCTCCGCCGCGGCGGCGTCGTCCGTGCCGACATACCCTTCGGCCAGGGCCGCCTCGAGGGCTTCCTGAAGCGCCCGGCGGCGAAACACCTGGGGCGTCTGCACCGCCCAGAGGCGGCTGCGGTCCGGCGTTGCGGCCACCCGGCCGCGTTCGTCGGCCATTTTGATCGTATCCTTCACCGGAACGGCGGCCACCGCGCCGCCTGTCCGCCGGGCGGCTTCCAGGCATCGCGAGACGATGTCCGGCGTCACGAACGGCCGCACGCCGTCATGGACGAGCGCCCATTCCGATTCGAGCATTCGCAGGCCTTCCAGGACGGAGTGTTGCCGCTCCGCCCCGCCGGGCACCACCTTGCGAACCTTGTCCAGGCGATGTTCGGCGCAAAGCCGCCCGGCCCGCTCCACATCATCCGCGCCGACCACCAACACGATTTCCGCCACGCCCGCGCGGGAAAGCGCCTCAAGCGTATGCACCACGATCGGCTTTCCCGCCAACGTCAGAAACGGCTTCCGGTCGGCGGTGCCCATGCGCGTGCCTTTGCCGGCCGCCACCACAACGGCGCCAACGTCGTTCATGCCGCCAAACCCCCAAATGATTGCGTACACAGACAAAAACCGGCCTTCGCACGGAAGGTCCGGTTTTCAGTATAATCCTTTTATTGCGCTTTTTCCAACAATTTCGGCTTGGCAAAAATCATGCGGCCCGCCGACGTCTGCAACACGCTGGTGACGAGCACGTCCACCGTCGACCCGATGTGCTCCCGGCCGCCTTCCACGACGATCATCGTGCCGTCATCGAGGTAGGCAACCCCCTGGCCGTATTCCTTGCCGTCTTTGATCACCTGCACGGCGATTTCCTCGCCGGGCAGCACCACCGGCTTGATGGCGTTGGCCAGGTCGTTGATGTTGAGCACGGGCACGCCCTGCAACTCGCAAACCTTGTTCAGGTTGAAATCGTTGGTGAGCACCTGCCCGCCGAGCATTCGGGCCAACCGGACCAGCTTGCTGTCCACTTCCTGGACGTCGTCAAAATCGCCTTCGTAGATGACCACATCCACATCCTGTTCCTTCTGGATTTTGTTGAGGATGTCCAGCCCGCGCCGGCCGCGGTTGCGTTTGAGCAGATCGGAAGAATCGGCGATGCGCTGGAGTTCCTCGAGCACGAATTGCGGAATGACCAGCGTGCCTTGGATAAATCCGGTTTTGCATATATCGGCGATCCGGCCGTCAATGATGACACTGGTGTCCAGAATTTTCGGTTCTTCCGGCTTTGCGGCGTTCTGTCCGAGATCTTCCGAACGCCTTGCTTTCCATCCGTTCAGCCAGGACGCCATTTCATCCTTGCGGGAAAACCCGAGGCGCATGCCCAAACCGCCCAGCATGAGGGACACGAAAAACGGGACGAAATGGGCCGATCCGCTGACCGCCGACAAACCCGGATACAGCAGCAGCGAAACGAGAAGCCCGGACACGAGCCCGGTCAGTCCGGCCGTAATTTGCGACATCGGCAGTTCCCGCACGTAATGATCCACCTGTCGCACCAAACGCCCGCCCGATTCGATCCCGACGGTGGCGAAAGCGGCAAACACGAGGGCGCCGACCAGCGCGGCCAGATAGGGTGCCAGCGTGACGCCGTCATCTCCCCCGCCGTTGCCCAGGGCCCACCAGGCATGTCCGGCCGACGCGTACCGGTAACCGGCATAGGCGCCGAACAGGGCAATCGCTGCCGTCAACCATTTTTTCCACATCATCTCACCCCCTTCTCCGTTATCAGTATGAACCAAAATGTGCCACCCTAACCGGGAGGGGCCGTTTTTTGGACAGGCCGGCCGTTTCGGGGCGGTGACAGGGTGCATCGGAGCCGGCGGGAAAGCGGGAGTGTTTTGCGGCACCTTCCCATCCGTTTGGGAGGAGAGCGGAAAGCGGATGATCGGTACAACATACGGTTCGCGTCCGGCGTGATAGGCGCGTTGTACCGCCACTGCAAAAAAGCCGGCCCGGGCTTCTTGCCCGAACCGGCCGTTGATGCCGAAAATTTCAAGAGAAATGCGCGATCCCGTTCATCACAAATCCTTCAGTTTCGTCCGGTCATCCGCGTCTTTCCGCGCCCGGCGGGGCTTTCTCCGCCTCACGTTTTTTTTTAGGCCGAACAGCGCGTAGATGACCAGCGGGACAAACAGCAATTTGCTCAAAAATCCGGGATACAGGAGCGCGACCGTCACCGCCGTCGCCACCAGCAGCGGCAAAATCCAGATCATGCGGCGGCTCAGCCCGAAATGTTTGAAATTCGGGTACTTGATCGTGCTGATCATCAGGAAAGACAGGATCATCTCCGTCACCACCAGCACGGGCGCGGACAGCTCCGAATGGAACAGCGCCACGGTGGCCAGCACGCCGCCGGCGGCGGGAATCGGCAGGCCGATGAAATAGCCGGCGGGGCCGTCGGTGACGTTGAACCGGGCCAGCCGCAGGGCGCCGCAAATCGGAAACAGGCTCGTCACCGCCCAGGCGATCACGGTCCAGTACGCCGCATCCGAATACCCCTGGAATGCGACGGCATACACGACGAAGGCCGGGGCGACGCCGAAGGAAATGACGTCGGACAACGAATCCAGTTCCTTGCCGAATTCGCTTTGCACGTTGAGCGCCCGGGCCACCCTTCCGTCGAGGCCGTCGAGCAACATGGCGACGATCACGAGCATGGCCGCAAGATCGACTTCCCCGTTGAAGACAAGGATGATCGAAACGACGCCCAGTACAAGATTGCCGATCGTGAACAGGTTCGGAAGCGATCTTGTGATCATGCCATCTTCACCTCGTTGATTAATATGCCCATGACGGGAAGCGGCCATGTCGAAACCGGGCATATGGTCATTTTATGATTCTAGGAAAATCAGATATGCCTGTCAATGGACAGCTGTTCTTCGATCCTTTTCAACCCTTGCTTGATCGTTCTCGCCCGCACTTCGCCAATGCCGTCCACCTCGTCCAGATCTTCGATGTCCGCCTCGCGGATCGGGGTCAGGCAGCCGAAATGTTCCACCAGGTTTCCGATGATGATTGACGGCAATCGGGGAATGCGGTGCAGCACCCGGTAGCCGCGGGGAACGGCAATTTCCTCGGCCAGCGAATTGACGTGGGGATAGCCGAGCATGCGGATGAGCAGGTGGTGATCGAGCAGTTCGTCCGAATCCATCCGCTTGAAGGCGTTGTAGATTTCCCGCACCTTCTCGTCGCTGCTGTCGCGGCTGTAATCCTTGAGCAAAAGCTGGGTTTCCCCGACCACGTTGCCGGCCAGCTCCTCCAGCTGCATCTCGATCAAACGGCCTTCCGTCCCCAGCTCCGTGATGTAGGCCAGAATTTCATCCTGCACGCGAATGACCATGAACGCCTTCTGGATGACGTTGGCGACGTCGAGCAGGGTGACCGATTCCTCGAACTCGGCGGCCCCGAGATCGATGAATGCCTGGTCCAGCGCTTTCCGGTAGTTTTCCAGCGTCTGGATGGCCTGATTCGCCTTCGTCAAAATGACGCCGATTTCTTTCAGCGAATACCGCAAATTCCCTTGATAGAGGGTAATGACGTTGCGCCGCTGGGAAATGGAAACGACGAGCCGACCCGTCTGCCTCGCCACCCGCTCCGCCGTGCGGTGGCGGATGCCCGTCTCGCTGGACGGAATGGACGAATCGGGGATCAGCTGCGTGTTGGCGTACATGATCCGGCTCAAGTCTTCGCTGAGGATGATGGCGCCGTCCATCTTGGCCAATTCATACAGATTGTTGGGCGAAAATTCACAGTCGATCATGAATCCGCCGTCCACGAGCGCCATCACTTCCGGCGAGCAGCCGACGACAATCAGCCCGCCCGTCTTGGCGCGCAGCACGTTGTCGAGCCCTTCCCTGAACGGCGTCCCCGGAGCGACCAATCGCAGCAGATTGGCCATCGTGTCATGGTCTGCCGAATCCGTTCTCATATCCGACCTTCCCCCTCGCGATCCCCGAACCGGTCAAATCGCCATCTTTCCTTCATTTTTTTATATATCGATTTCGGCAACATTTCGCTTGTCAAACGGCCCGCCGACAAGCATGCCGGTCATGGCTCGTCGAAAGCCGCCTTCAGGGCCTCTCCCACGGTTTGCACGGCGACAAGTTCGATCCCGCGCGGCGGTTTCCAGCCTTTCATGCTGCCCGCAGGCATAATGACCCGTTTGAACCCGAGCTTCTCCGCTTCCTTCACCCGCTGTTCGATCCGGGAGACCGCACGCACTTCGCCGGTCAGGCCGACTTCCCCGAACACGACGTCGCCCGGCCGGGTCGGCTTGTCGCGGTAACTCGAGGCGATGGCGACGGCCATGGCCAGATCAACCGCCGGCTCGACGAGCCGCACGCCGCCCGCCACATTGACATAGGTGTCCTGATTTTGCAAAAAAAGGCCGATCCGCTTCTCCAGAACAGCCAGAATGAGCGAAAGCCGGTTGTGGTCGACGCCCGCGGTCATCCGGCGCGGCGACGGAAACGTGGTCGGCGCCACCAGCGCCTGCAGTTCCACCAGCACCGGCCGCGTCCCTTCCATGCTGGCCGTGACGATGGAGCCGGCCGCGCCGACGGGCCGCTCCGACAGGAACATCTCCGACGGGTTGGCCACTTCCCGGAGGCCCGATTCCAACATTTCGAAAATGCCGATTTCGTTGGTCGAGCCGAAACGGTTTTTCACCGCCCGGAGCACACGAAACGCGTGATGCCGCTCTCCTTCAAAATATAGCACAGTATCGACCATATGCTCCAGCAACCGGGGTCCGGCAATGGCTCCTTCTTTGGTCACATGTCCGACCAGAACGGTGGCAATGCCCCGGACTTTGGCAATGCGCAAAAAATATCCGGTGCATTCCCGCACCTGGCTGACGCTGCCCGGCGCCGATTCGATCGACGGATGGTAAACCGTCTGGATGGAATCGATGACGGCCAGATCCGGCTGCACCTCGTCGATTGCCGCCGCGATTTCCTCCATGTTCGTTTCGCTCAGCACGTACATCTGCTCCGCCAGTGCCCCGATCCGCTCTGCCCTGAGCTTCGTCTGCCGGGCCGATTCTTCGCCGGAGACGTACAGCACTTTGCGGCCGCGGGAAGCAAGGGCGTTGGACGTCTGCAGCAGCAGGGTCGATTTGCCGATGCCGGGGTCGCCTCCGACAAGCAGGAGGGAACCGGGGACGAGGCCGCCGCCGAGCACCCGGTCCAGTTCGCCGATCCCCGTATGGATGCGGGCATCGCGGCTCGTTTCCACCTCTTGGATGGGCATCGGTTTTTGCCGCGGTGCGCTGATGCCGCTTTCCGGGCGGCCGGCGGTTTTGCGGGCCGGCCGCTCCTCGACGAACGTGTTCCAGGACTGGCAGCCGGGGCATTTGCCCAGCCACTTGGGCGATTCGTAACCGCAGGAGCCGCAGACGAACACGCTGCTCGATTTTGCCACCGTTTGGAAGCCCCATTTCTTGCGGAATTTTCCGTCTCTTTGAACGCCATGTCAAGTTTATCATGTTCCCGCCCCACTGAAAACCCTGATGAAACCGCGTCATCCGACGCGCTTGCCGGGCTCCCGGGCATGCGAAAGGCCGCCCGCCCCCTCGTTCGGGGAACGGACGGCCTGCATCGGCATTCCGGATTACGATTTTGCCGTGACGCCGCTCTTCTCGACGACCAGTTCGCCGTCGCGCACGTCGATCAACACTTTGTCGCCTTTGGCGATGGCCCCTTTCAGCAGCTCCTCGGACAGGCGGTCTTCGATGTGCTTCTGGATCGCCCGGCGCAGCGGACGGGCGCCGTAGGCCGGATCGAAGCCTTCCTTGGCGAGGAACTTCTTCGCCTCGTCGGAAAGGGTGAACTCGATGTCCTGCTCCTTCAGCCGTTTGGCCAGTTCGTCGGACATCAGCGTGACGATCCGGGCGATGTGCTCCTCGTTCAGGGAATGGAAGACGATAATCTCGTCGATCCGGTTCAAAAACTCGGGCCGGAAGCTTTTCTTCAGTTCGCCCATGACCCGGTCTTTCATGTCGTTGTAGTCGCGTTCATCATCCTTGCCCGCCGTGAAGCCGAGGGTGCTGTTCTTCTTGATCGTTTCCGCGCCGACGTTGCTCGTCATGATGATGAGCGTGTTGCGGAAGTCGACGACGCGGCCCTTGGAATCCGTCAGGCGCCCGTCTTCCAGCACCTGCAGGAGGATGTTGAACACTTCCGGATGGGCTTTCTCGATTTCGTCAAGCAGCACGACGGAATACGGTTTGCGCCGCACTTTCTCCGTCAGCTGGCCGCCTTCCTCGTAGCCGACGTACCCCGGAGGCGCGCCGACGAGACGGCTCGTGGAATGTTTCTCCATGTACTCCGACATGTCGATGCGGATGATCGCATTTTCGTCGCCGAACAGCGCTTCCGCCAGCGCCCGGGCCAGCTCCGTCTTGCCGACGCCCGTCGGGCCGAGGAAGATGAAGGAGCCCATCGGCCGTTTCGGGTCTTTCAGGCCGGCGCGCGCCCGGCGGATCGCCTTGCTGACCGCCTTGACCGCTTCGTCCTGGCCGATGACCCGGTCGTGCAGGATCGATTCCATTTTGAGAAGCCGTTCCGTCTCCTCCTGGGCCAGCTGGCTGACCGGAATGCCGGTCCAGCTTGAGACGATCTGGGCGATGTCCTCGGCGAAGACGGCGGAATCGGTGCGCCCCTGCTTCTCTTTCCATTCGTTCTTCGTCCGCTCCAGCTCTTCCCGGATTTTCTGCTCCGTGTCGCGCAGGGAAGCGGCCTTCTCGAACTCCTGGCTCTGCACGGCGGCGTCCTTTTCCTTGCGGATGTTTTCCAGCTTCTGTTCCAGTTCCTTCAGGCTCGGGGGCACCGTGTAGGAGCGCAGCCGCACCTTCGAGCTGGCTTCGTCGATCAGGTCGATGGCCTTGTCCGGCAGGAACCGGTCGGTGATGTACCGGTCGGACAGCTTCACCGCCTGTTCGATCGCTTCATCGGTGATTTTCACGCGATGGTGCGCTTCGTACCGGTCACGCAGGCCGTGCAGAATCTGGATCGCTTCCTCGGGCGTGGGCTGATCGACCATGATCGGCTGGAAGCGGCGTTCCAGGGCGGCGTCCTTTTCGATGTACTTCCGGTATTCGTCCAGCGTCGTGGCGCCGATGCACTGCAACTCTCCCCGCGCCAGCGCCGGCTTCAGGATGTTGGACGCGTCGATGGCGCCTTCCGCGCCGCCGGCTCCGATCAGCGTGTGCAATTCGTCGATGAACAGGATGACGTTGCCCGCCTGGCGGATTTCATCCATGATCTTTTTCAGCCGGTCTTCAAATTCGCCGCGGTATTTCGTGCCGGCCACGACGGAACCCATGTCCAGCGTCATGACCCGCTTGTCGCGCAGCGTTTCGGGAATTTCGTTGTTGACGATCTTCTGCGCCAGCCCTTCCGCGATGGCCGTCTTGCCGACGCCCGGTTCGCCGATCAGCACCGGATTGTTTTTCGTGCGGCGGCTGAGCACCTGGATAACCCGTTCGATTTCCTTCGTCCGCCCGATGACGGGGTCGAGGTTGCCTTCCCTGGCGATGGCCGTGAGGTCCCGGGCCAGGGAGTCCAGCGTCGGCGTGTTGACGTTGGCCGACGTGTGGTGGCTGGGCGACACCGTCTCCGGACTGCCGAGCAGTTGCAGCACCTGCTGCCGTGCCTTGTTCAGGCTGACGCCGAGGTTGTTGAGCACCCGGGCGGCGACGCCTTCCCCTTCCCGGATCAGGCCGAGCAAAATGTGTTCCGTTCCGACGTAAGTATGGCCGAGCTTGCGGGCTTCATCCATGGACAGTTCGATCACTTTCTTGGCCCGCGGCGTGTAGGCGATGTTGATCGGCTGTTCCTGGCCGCGGCCGATCAGCGACTCGACTTCGTCCTGGATTTTCTCCAGGGAAAGGCCGAGCCCGGTGAGCGCCTTGGCGGCGATGCCCTCTCCTTCACGGACAAGTCCGAGCAAAATATGTTCCGTTCCGATGTTGTTGTGGCCCAGACGCACCGCTTCCTCCTGGGCAAGCGCCAGCACTTTCTGGGCCCGTTCGGTAAATCTGCCAAACATCATATTTTCAACACCTCCCGTAAAGAGTAAACCATGTTCGGTTTTCGTCTTGCGCTCTTTGTGCCGCCGGCGCGGCCCATCGGCCGTTCAGCCGGCATGTGTTCACGCCTTGAGCCGCGACCGGATCAATTCCGCGCGGCGCAAATCCCGCTCCTCGGGGGACAGGTTTTCGCCGGCGAAATATTGCAGGAAACCGGGCTGGGTCATGACGACGAGTTCGATCAGCGTCTGCGCGTCAACCCCCTGGATGAGCCCCAGTTCGTGGCCGAGCCGTACGTCGCTGAGCCGCTGCGCCGCCTCCTTCGAATCGATGACGACCGCATGGGACAAAATGCCGAGGGACCGGTTCACGCGGTCGTGAATGCGGATGCGCGACTCCGTCAGCAACTTCTGCCGGGCCGCCCGCTCGTGGCCGATGATTTGCCGGACGACGCCGTACAGATTGTCCACGATGTCCTCTTCCGATTTGCCGAGGGTGATCTGGTTGGAAATCTGGAACAGGTTGCCCGTCGCCTCGCTGCCTTCCCCGTACAAGCCGCGCACCACCAGGCCAAGCTGGGAAATGGCCGACAAAATCCGGTTGATCTGCTGGGTGAGCACGAGCGCCGGCAAGTGCATCATGACCGACGCGCGCATCCCGGTGCCCACGTTGGTCGGGCAGCTGGTCAGGTAGCCGCGCCGCTCGTCGAAAGCGAAATCGAGCCGCGCCTCGAAAATGTCATCCACCTGGCTGGCCAGATCCCATGCCTCCTTCACCTGCAATCCGGGGAACAAAATCTGGATGCGCAGATGGTCCTCCTCGTTGATCATGATGCTGATCGATTCATTCTCGTTCAACACCACCGCGCCGCGCCGCGATTCGTTGACGAGGGCCGGGCTGATCAGGTGTTTCTCGACAAGCACCCGTTTCGTGAGCTCGGGCAATCCGTCCAGCTCGATCAGCCGGAAGCGGCTGATTTCATTCAGGTCGTCCGAATCGAGGACCGATTTGACGCGGTCCAGCGCTTCGGCGGCGTGCCGGTTGGTGGCCAGAAGCGGGAACGGGATGTTGCTGATGTTGCGCGCCAGCCGTACCCGGCTGCTGATCACGATGTCGGATTCCGGCCCGTTGCCTTTCATCCACTCGCTTTTCGCTTCCAAATTGATGTTTTTTCCCGGCATGTCCCGTTCCTCCCCTCTCACGCCTGCTTTTCCAGCTTGCGGATTTCGTCGCGCAGGAAGGCCGCCTTTTCGAACTCCTCGTTTTGCACCGCCTGCGCCAGCTTGGCCCTGAGCTGCTCCAGCTGTTTGCGGGTGTGCAGCACGCCGCCGGTTCTCAGCGGAATTTTGCCCACGTGGGCGGTGTTGCCGTGAATGCGGCGCAGGAGCGCATCCAGCCGCGGCGAAAAATAGTCATAGCACGAACTGCAGCCGAACCGGCCCATCTTGCTGAACTGGGCGTACGTCATGCCGCATTCGTTGCATTGCAGCTGCCTGGACTCCGCACCGTGGATTTGGCCGGGATGGTTCAGGTCAAAATCGAGCAGGCCCGAAATGAGGTTGTGGATCGAAAAGCCGTTGCTCGTTCCGGGAATGATTTCCCCTTTTTCCTTGGCGCACGCATCGCACAGATGAAACTCCGTTTTGTCCCCGTTCACGATTTTCGTGAAATGCAACGTCGCCGGCCGTTTTCCGCATTCTTGACATTGCATGACGGTTTCCTCCCCGAAACACTCGATTATGGCTGGTTGTCGTGGCTGAGCAGGGCCACCAGCATGTTTTTCAGGAGCTGCGCCCGAACCCGGTCGCGATGCGGCAGATTGATCCTGAGCGATTCCCGCGAGACGGCCGCCGTCAGCGCCTTCGCGATCCGTTCGTCGATATGGCCGGATTCCAGAAGCTGCATGATCAACCCTTCCGCCGCATCCTGGCTGATTGCATCACGCACCGTGTTGAAAATGTAGCTCAGCACACCCCCTCCGGGAATTTCGATTTTCCGGATCCGCACATACCCGCCGCCGCCGCGTTTGCTTTCGACAATGTATCCTTTCTCCAGCGAGAAACGCGTGCTGATGACATAGTTGATCTGGGACGGAACGCACTGGAACTGTTCCGCCAGTTCGTTGCGCCCGATTTCCACGGAGCCGTCAGGACTGCCATGCAAAATATTCTTCAGATATTGTTCAATAATATCGGAGATATTACGCATACCGTCCTCCTCCGTCTTCTGACTTTGACTTTCTTTGACTTTAGTATCATTATATCGCATTTGCCGGAAAGATCAAGCTGGCGGAGCGCATTTTTTCGATGTAGGATGGAAGACATGCACCGCATATTTTGACCGGAAGGTGATTCCATGGAAATCGTTCATTTCAAGAGCGGGGAAGCGTTCATCGAAAAAGCGGAAAAGCGTTTTGCCGCGATCAAAAGCGAGATCCTGGCCATCCTCCCGGGGGCGGACGTGGAGCACGTCGGCAGCACGGCCGTTCCCGGCAGCCTGACCAAAGGGGATCTCGACGTCCAGGTGCGGGTTGCCCCCGAAGATTTTCCGCTCGCCGTTGAAACGTTGTCCCGGCGGTATGCCGTCAATGACGGAAGCATCAGCACGGACACGTTTCGGGCGTTCATGGACGAGCATTCGGATCCGCCGCTCGGCATCCAGCTGACGGTTCGCGGTTCGGAGTACGATTTCTTCTGGAAAATCCGCGACGTGTTGCTGATGAACGAGCAATACCGGCGCGATTACGATGCGTTGAAGTCGGCTTGTGAAGGCAAAGACATGGACGACTATCGGGCGGCCAAAAACCGGTTCATGGAATGGCTCATGCAGACGCCCGAATTCAAGTCTTTGTCCTTATGATGCCGGAAATGCCGTTCCTTCATGTTGGAAAGATAACCCCATCTTAAGCGATTTTCGCCGCGCAGGCAACTTGGAGGGGCGCCTTGCCGACGCCCGGGCCGCATTCGGGCCGGGGCTTGCCAAGGGCAAGACCGGAGCGGGGCACCCGAGCATGCAAGGACGGGAAGCCGGTGCGTTCAGAGGGGAAGGATCGTCGCTTTGACGGCGGCCAGCAGCACGAGGCCGGGGATGCCGAGCGCCGCCACGGTGAGCACCGTCACCAGGTTGATCGGAATGTACAAATCGCCGAACAATCCGGTCCCGTTGAACAGAAACAGCAGGACGGCCGCAAAAATGACATGCACCAGGGCGTAGCCGAACAAGCGGATGCCCGGCCTTGTCCGGATCAGCACGATGACGAGCAGCACCGCGCTGATGATGAACAGCATCAACCATCCTTGCTCCATTCCGTTTCCTCCTTCCGGCCGTGCGAACGGCGGTTGGAGCGGGCGGCGGAAGCCGTCAGCGCCAGGCGCCATTCCGTTCGCTCGAGCCCGTGCTCCTTCGCTTTGCGCAGCAGCATGTCGTAGCGTTTTTCGGCCGCTTCCAGCGTGAGCACGGCGTAGTCGACTTCATCGGCGCCCAGCGCCTCGTCAAGCCGCATGCGGGCAATGAGCCACTGGCGGTGGGCTTCCCACAGTTCGCGTTCCAGCCTCCTTTTGTTTGCCGAATCCCGGTCGTCCTTTTTTCCCCGCTTGCCGAATCCGCGTATCGAGGGCATCCTTGCACGCTTTGCGATTCCGCGTATCCACGGGATTCCCGCGCCAAGCAGCCGCCAACGCAGCTTGAGACGGATGTTCCGCACCCATTCCATGCGAATTCCCCCATGCGCATGCTTGTCTATGTTCGATGCATATGAGGGAGCATGTCCGTTTTAGAACCGATGCCGGGAACGCATTTGCGGCCCGGGCATGCACAAGCAAACGCAAAAAAGCCGGCCCACAAGGCCGGCTTGCCGGCGGCGCCGCACGGGCAAACGCCCGATTGAACGCCGGATTCATATTTCCCTGCGCCCTTCCAGCGCCTTGGACAACGTCACTTCATCCGCGTACTCCAAATCCCCGCCGACGGGCAATCCGTGGGCGATGCGGGTCACCTTCAGGCCGAAGTTGCGCACCAGTTTGGACAGGTACATCGCGGTCGCTTCGCCTTCGATGTTCGGGTTGGTGGCCAGGATCAGTTCCTGGACCTGATCGTCGGCCAGCCTCCTGAGCAATTCGGGAATGCGCAGTTCATCCGGCCCGATGCCTTCCATCGGTGAAATGGCGCCGTGCAGCACATGATACAGGCCGTTGTAATCCTTGGTCCGTTCCATGGCCACCACGTCCTTCGGTTCCTGCACGACGCAGATGACGGAGCCGTCCCGCGATTTGTCCTGGCACAGGCGGCACGGATCGGTATCGGTGATGTTGAAACAAACCGAGCAGTAATGCAGATTCCGCTTCACGCTCACCAGCGCCTGGGCGAAGGACAGCACATCCTCCTCCTTCATGCGGAGGACGTGAAACGCCAGCCTGCCCGCCGTCTTCGGACCGATGCCCGGCAACCGGGAGAAGGAGTCGATCAGTTTGGCAATCGGTTCGGGGTAGTACATGGCGTCAGAACAGACCCGGAATCTTCATGCCGCCGGCCAGTTTGCCGAGGCTTTGGCTCGCCGTTTCTTCCGCCCGATTGAGGGCGTCATTCACCGCGGTCAGCACGAGGTCCTGCAGCATTTCCACGTCATCGGGATCGACCGCTTCCGGCTTGATTTTGACGGCGAGCACTTTCTTGTGGCCGTTCACCGTGACGGTGACCACGCCGCCGCCGGCCGTCCCTTCGAATTCCTGGTTGCCCAGCTCCTCCTGGGCTTTCATCATTTGTTCCTGCATTTTTTTGACTTGCCGCATCATTTGATTCATTTGGTTCATGCGTGTTTCACGCCTCCTCGACACAATGGGTGAAAACCGTCAAAAGGATATCAAAAAAAGGATAACAGCCGTCTGCCCGTATCAATCTTCTTTAATAACTACCATATCCTCGCCGAACAAATCAATGGCCTCGCGAACCCAGGGCGGTTCCGCCGGCTCCGCGGACGGATCGTCCTGTTCCAGCAGCAACGGTTCCGCTGCGGCGCGGGCCGCGGACGTTTCGCCGGCGGCGGCCTTCGCTTCCTCCCACTGGCTGAGCATGACGGTGCGGAGCGCGAGGGGTCGGCGGTACGTCTCCAACATCGCCTGTTCAATCAGCTGGCGGTTGTCCGGTTTTTCCGTCGTTTCGCGGTGGATGACGTTTTTGAACGCCACGAGCACCTCGTCGCCGCTGACGGCTTTCGGCTCGCCGTCGCGCAGCCAGGCGTGCACGGAAATTTTCCGTTCCTTGACCCGGTTCAGAAGCTCCGCCCAGCGGGACGTGATTTCCCGGAGCGCCTCGGCGCCATCTTCCCGCAGGAACGGTTCGAGATTGAGCTTCGGGCGCGGGGCGGCCTTGCCTGACGCGTCGCCTGATCCGTCCGCCGGCCGGCGGACGGGTCCGGGCGGCGGAGAATTCGACGCCGTCGGCGCCGTCGCCGTGGCGCCCGATGCGGCAAGGCGGGCTTCCAGGGCGGCGATGCGCCGTTCGAGGGCCGCCAGGGACGACGGATCATGGCCGGGTGACGCGACGGCGGCCGTATCTGCGCGGTGCACCGTTCGGGCCGCCCCACCGGCGGCACCTTCTCCGCTTCTCCCGTCTTCGCCGAGGCTCGTGCACAGCTTCAGCAGCGAAACTTCGAACACGATGCCCGGCTGCGCCGCGTATTTCAAGTCGCCGGAGGCGCGGCTGAGCAGTTCGATGGCGCGGAACAGCTGCCGCGTTTCGTAGGCGTCGGCCACGCGCCGGCGCAGGGCATCCGCCTCGTCGCCCCGCTCTTCCCGGCCCGGAAGCAGTTTCAGCAGCAACACGTCGCGATAGAAGGTGATGAAGTCTTCCAGGCACTTCTCGGCGTTCTTGCCTTCACCGAGCATTTGCTCCGTCAGTTCCAGCGCCGCTCCGATGTCGCCGGCAAGAGCGGCCTCCGCCATTTTTGCAAAACGCTCCAGCGGCAGGCTGCCGGTGACGGCCACCACGTCTTGCAGGGTGATCGTCCGGCCGCTGGCGGCAATGACCTGGTCCAGCAGGCTGAGGGCGTCCCTCATGCCGCCGTCGGCAAGCCGTGCCACCTGCCACAACGCCTGCTCTTCGGCATCGATGCTTTCCGCCCGGCAGATCGTTTTGAGCCGGTCCACGATGACGCCGGGAGCAATGCGGCGAAAATCGTACCGTTGGCAACGGGAAATGATGGTGACGGGAAGCTTGTGGGGTTCCGTCGTGGCCAGAATGAAAATGACGTGCGGCGGCGGTTCTTCCAGCGTTTTCAGAAGCGCGTTGAACGCCCCGATGGTGAGCATGTGCACTTCGTCGATGATGTACACTTTGTAGCGCGCTTCCGTCGGCGCGTACTTCACTTTCTCCCGGATGTCGCGGATTTCGTCCACGCCGTTGTTGGAAGCGGCGTCCAGTTCGATCACGTCGACGAGGGAGCCGTCGGCGATCCGGCGGCACATTTCGCATGCGTTGCACGGCTCCGGCGCCGGCCCGTTCTGGCAGTTGACCGCCTTGGCGAGCAGCTTGGCCGCCGTCGTCTTGCCGGTGCCCCGCGGCCCGTTGAACAGATAGGCGTGGGTCAGGCGGCCTTCGGCGAGCGCGTTTTTGAGCGTTTGGATGATCATGTCCTGGCCGACGACATCCGCGAAGGATTGCGGACGCCAGGCGCGGTACAAAGCGAGATGGCTCATGCTTCCCCCCCATTCCAGGGCTGTCGGCTTGCGGCACCCGTGGATTGGCATGTTGCGTATTGGAACAACAGGTTTTTTTATTATAGCACAGAACGGCGGCGCGGCGCCTTAAGGCGCAAAAAAAGCGCCTGTCTTGCGCTTGTACGCGCAATCGGCGCTTTGCCTCCGTCCGCCTCGCCTTCCCGCATCCCTCACCGGGAATCCGGCCGGCCGAGTACGGCGATAAGTATGGGTGTACCGTGCACCCGTTATTGATCACGAGGCCCAAGCGGCTTCCCCGCCGCCAGCTCTGGCCCGGCTGCCCCCCGGCACATGGAAAACCCTGCTTACGGCTGCTTCCTTCCGGACCTGACCGGGTTCACAGGTATCCATTGCGGGGGACCGGGCCGTCAACACCGCGTACGGATGCCAGACCTTACACCAACGTGACCGCTAACGGGACTTCAACCCTGCTGCAGCGGATTGCAGGTTACAGGGCACCGCTACCTCCCCGTCTAGCACGGCAAGATTCAGTATACGGCAATTCGGGGGAAAGCGCAACTGAGCAACGTTGCCATTCGCCTCCCCGGATTCGCGATGACGGCCGCGTGTGCGTCCGTTTTCGGCCTTGCTCATCCGACCGCGGTTTTGAGTCGTTCCAGCACTTCATCCATCGACGGATAGCGGTTTTCCCGGCGGGAAACGACGATGCTCGCCAGCGCGTTGCCGAAGGCGAGCGCCCTGCCGATCTCGCCGTCCTGCAGCAGGCTGAACATGAACCCGGCGTCAAAGCTGTCGCCGGCGCCGGTCGTGTCGTACGCAGCAACCTTGAAACCCGGGTGATGAACGGCTGACGTTGCCGTAAAGGCGGACGCCCCGCCGGCTCCCCGCTTGACGACAACCGTGTTCGCTCCCTTGTCCACAAGAAGCGAGACGGCGTCTTCCACCGTGTTCCGTCCCGTCAAATGAAGCACTTCTTCCTCGTTCGGCATGAAGTAATCAATGTACGGCAAGAATGAAAAAATGTCGTTTCGCGACCGTTCGCTCCACCCGTCCGTCGCCGAATTGGCGTCAAAAAACGTGATCTGGCCGGCCGCCTTGGCCCGTTGCAAGCAGGAAACGACGCTTTCCGCGCCGAATGCGGGAAGCAGGAAATACCCGTAAAACATCGTGGCCCTCGCCCGTTCGAACCCCGATGACCGACGTACGATGTCCTCGGTGAATTCGAGGGCGCTGCCGGCATACGTGACAAAATAGCGGGCGCCGTCGTTCCGGACGACGGAAACGGACAGACAGGTGTCCCGTTCCGAACGATAAATGTCGTTGTCCACAAGCGGTGTGATTTCCCGATAGATGTCTTCCCCGAACCGGTCGCGGCCCAGCACGGAGATGAGCCTCGGCTTCACACCGAGCCGTGCGAGTGGAAAAACAAGGTTGGCCGCGGCACCGGGCCGCATGATCATGTCGTCCACCATGTGTTCTTCGCCAAAATCCGGCCTCGTCCGCACCTGTGCCAGGATGAGATCTGCGCTCACTAGTCCAATGAGATTGATCATGCCATTATTCCTTCTCCGTTACTTTGGATATGAGTTTTGCCTCGCCGGCAACCAGTCCGCGGCGGGCCGACAGCTCCACCGCCGCAAGCTGGGTGACGAGGGAATACGGGATCACGCTCACGTATTCATGGACGGACGGCATCACAATCGAACAAATCCGTTCGTGTTCAAGCGGTTCGTCGGAGACGTACAATACGCGGGCGCCGAGCCCGGCCATCTCCAGCACGTAGTTCCGGTTGATTTCGTACGTGGCGCCTTTCGGGTTGAAAAAAACGGCCTGCAGATTTTCCTTGATGATCTCGAACGGGCCGTGCCGAAACTGTGGCGCAGACATCGCTTCCGTATACATGCGGGCCGTCTCCTTGAGCGTCAGCGCGCCCTGCCGCGCCGTGCAGAGGCTCGGTCCGCGCCCGAGCAGTTCCAGCGGGCGCTCCGGATCGAGGAAGGACGCAATCCGTTCCCGCAGCTCCGCCTCGCGGGCAAGTTCCCGCTCGAGGACGTCGGCCGCCGCGAACAACGGCTCCGTCAGGCTGCGCCCGGCCAGCTTTGCACCCAGCAGCAGCATGAGGGCGACCGTCGTGGTGAACGACTTGGACGAAGCGATGGCCCGCTCCTTGCCGGCGTGGGTATACAGCACCCGCTTCGCCGATTTGGCCAGCGAGCTTCCTTCCGTGTTCGTCACGGCCGTGACCGGATACCGCTCCGCCAGTTTGCGCGCCTCGTAGCTTTCGCCGCTTTGCGACACGACGACGACTTGGTGCAAGTCCAAAAATTTGTCCGAATGGTAGTAAAGCAGTTCGGAGTTGTCGACGGCAACCGCCTGGATGCCGTTTTCCTGCAAATAGCCGACCAGCAACTCGGATGCCGCAAGCGAGCTGCCCATGCCGGTGAACAGCAAAGGCTTGTCCGACTCGAATGCCAAATCGGCATTTCGTTTGACGGTCTCGCGGATCGCGGCGGGCTGCTCTTTCACTTCGGCGAGAAATTGGCTCATGGTGTTTACCCCTTTTCCGACCCTTCTGACAGGCCGCTGATGATGTATTTCTGCAAGAACAACGCCGCAATGATGGGCGGCAAAGAGGCGAGGAAACCGCCGGTGATCTGCATGCCGAAGTCGACCATCCCCCGCTTGGAAAACTCGGAAATCGCCACCGGGATCGTTTTGGCGTCATAGGTTGACGTAAAAATGCTCGCAAACATGAATTCATCCCACGTGGCGAGCAGCACGAACGCGCTTGTGGCGATCAGCCCCGGTGCGGAAAGCGGGATGACAAAGCGGATCAGAAAGCCGATCCCCGACACGCCGTCCATGTAGGCGGACTCTTCCATCGATTTTGGAATCGAGCGAAAGAAGCTTTGCAACAGCCAGATGACCAGCGGCAGGTTGAATGCCGCGTAGATGATGACAAGCGTCTCCTTGTTGTTGATCATGTTCGCCCGGGCGAAAATGACGTAGAGCGGGATGAGCAGCACGATTTCCGGCACCATCCGGAACCCGAGGACGGAAATGAGAAACGGGTCCTTCCCGCGAAAACGGAAGCGCGCGTAGGCGTATCCGGCGGGAATGCCGACGGCCAGGCAGACCAGCGTCGTGATGACGGAAATGTACCCGCTGTTCCGCATGGCGGTCAAAAACGGCGGCACGCTGCCGTCGTTGGCCTCCCCGGAAAACACGTTCGCATAGTTTTTCAGCGTCCATTGATCCGGAATGAGATGCAGCGTTTTGGCGGTCAAATCCGCCTGCGACGAAAAGGTGGCGATGACCAGAAGCACGAGGGGCCCCAGCGTAAACAGCATGACGGCCGACACTCCGACATAAATCCACGCTTGTTGTGCTTTTGTTCTGCTCATGGGTCAGTCCGCCCTTTTGTAAAGAATTTTGATGTAGGCGAAAGCGAAAATGGCGATGAAGATGGACATCACGTACGAAATCGAGGCGCCGACGCTGTACTTGCCAAACGCCATCGACTGCTGGTAGGTAAGGAAGGACAACACCTGCGTGCCGCCGGCCGGCCCGCCGCCCGTCATGATATAGATGATGTCGAACACCTTGAACGCCTCCATCGTCCGGATGACGAGCGCCACCAAAATGGACGGGCTGAGAAGCGGCAACGTGATTTTGAAAAACCGGCGGAACGCGGAAGCACCGTCCATCATCGCCGCTTCATAGACGTCTATGGGGAGTGACTGGAGCGCCGCGAGCAAAATGAGCGCAACGAACGCCGTGTTTTTCCATACGTCGGCTATAATGATCGCATTCATCGCCGAAAACGAACTGCCCAATATGTTGAACGAACCGTCCGTCAATCCAAGCTTGGCAAGCAGCATAGTAACCGTGCCGTGGTTGGGATCGTAGAGCCATTTCCAGAGCACGGCGTTGACGATGGTCGGAAAAGCCCAAGGGATGAGCATCAGCCCGCGGACGATGCCGCGGCCGGCAAACTTTTCGTTCAGAAGCAAGGCGAACGCCATGCCGAGCGCAAATTCCAGCCCGACCGAGACGACCGTGAAATAGAACGTCCGGCCCAATGTGTGCCAAAATTCCGGATCCGCCAGGACGGCACGGTAATTTTCCAATCCCACAAAATTCCACAGGGAGGGATCGTCCAGCTTCCGCACGTTGCGGGTCAGATCGATGAAGCTGATGAACAGGGCGTAAGCGAGTGGATACAAGATCACGCCGAAGATGACGATGAAGCTGGGAAGCAGATACCCGTACGGTTTCCATTTCTTGGTCATTTGATCCCCTCCGACGTTGTAAAGAGGAGGGCCGTATAGCTCTGATCTGGCTATACGGCCTTCGATCCGATGCTTGCTTGCGATGATGCCTGTTGCGGATTATTTGTATTGATCCGCTTTTTGCGCGATTTCATCCAGCGCCTGTTGCGGCGTTTTTTGACCCATCAGGGCAGCCTGGATGGCGACTTGCAGGTCTTTGGAGAACTCCATGTAACCGTCCAGCGAAGGCCGGGAAATCGTTTGCTCCAGCTGTTTGACCATATCCGGAAGCGCGCCGTGGTTGGCGTTCAGTTCCTCGTCGCCGTACAGTTCTTCCCAGATCGGCAACGAACCGGCGTCAATGGACTGTTTCTTTTGTTGCTCCTTGCTGCCCAGGAATTCGATGACTTTCCAGGCGGCGTCGGGATTTTGCGATTGCTGCGTGATGGCCAGATACATCGAACCGGTGCCCGTGGCGTGCGGAGCGCCCTCCACGGCCGGGAGAAGGCCGACTTTGACCTTGCCTTTCACCGGGGAATCGTCGGCAGTCAGTTCGCCCCAGTAGAACGACCAGCCGGAAACGAATGCCGTTTTGCCGCTCTTGAAGGCGTCGAGAATTTGCCGGTCCGTATAGTTGATGGAAGCTTTGTCCATGACGCCGTTGTTCAGGCTGTCCACCATGAACTGCAGCGCCCGGACGCCTTTTTCGTCATTGAACGTCGGATTGCCGTTTTCGTCGAAGAAGCTGCCGCCGTGGGAGCCGAGGAAGCTGGCGAAGTACGCGACCAACCCTTCGTTGGCGCTGAAACCCCAGGAGCTGGCGGCGCCGTCGGTGATGCCTCTTTCCTGCAGCGTCAGGGACATTTCCGTGAATTCGTCCCACGTTGCCGGCGGATGGTCGTAGCCGGCCTGTTGCAGCATTTCCTCATTGTAATAGAAGAACAACACGTCGTTGAACATCGGGACGCCGTACAGTTCGCCGTTGTACGTGGCAATCGTGAGGCCGGATTGCAGGATGCCGCTCTTCATTTCGTCGGTGTACCGATCCGTCACCGGAATAATGAAGCCGGCGTTGGCCATTTCGGCCGTCCAGATTTCATCCACGTCGATGATGTCGTAGGCGGAGTCGCCCGAAGCGTTGAACGAAACCCATTCCTTGTCGTGCAGCTGGTCGTAGGAAACGTGTTCCATGACGATCTCGATGTCCGGATTTTGCGCGTTGAATTCGGCGATCGCCTTTTCGCGGAAACCGGCGAAATCGTCGCTCGACAAAAGGCGGATCGTCGTTTTGCCGGTTGAAGACGAACCGGAGTCGGAAGCATGGTTCCCGCCGCTGCCGGCGTTGTTGTTGGCGGACGAACACCCGGCAACAAGAAGCAGTGCCAAAAGCAGGATTGCCGAAACCTTCAATGTCCTTTTCATACTGTTTCCCCCTTGGTGAAATTGTAAAGTCGTGGCGTCATGGCAAATCGGCTTTCTTCAGCTTGTCAAAGACGAATCCGATGGCGCCGAGAGCTCCCGCGTCTTCTCCCAGACAAGCCAATTCAATGTCCGCCGGAATGGGCGTGAAAGCTTTGACCCTCTCCCTGATTCGATCAATGACATGATGAAACGACTGGGCAACACCTCCTCCAATGACGATCTTTTGCGGATTGAGCAAACTGTTGATGTTGGCAAGGGTGACGCTGAGCAGGAACAGGAACTCGTCCACGATCCGGTCTGCGTCGGGATTGCCTTTGCCGTATCCGCCCAGCAGCACTTCGGGAGGGAGTTGCGTCCGCTGTTCAAGCGCCCTGCCGGAAATCTGCTGTTCAAAAACGCCGATCGGATTGTTGACATTCGACCGTCCGAGCCGAACGTCTTCCCGGTCGATCAGCAAATTGATCTCGCCGGCGGAGAAACAGCCTCCTTCGACCAGTTCTCCGTTGGCGATGATCGCGCTGCCGACGGCAGAGCCGATGGCGATGTAAAACAGATGGTCAAACTTGCTTTCGCAGCCGAGCCACCATTCGCCCAGCGCCGCAAAATTGACATCGTTGTTGATCATGACGGGAAAAGGAAATTGCGCCTCCAACCGGTTTGCGAAATCGACGGGCGCCCACGGAAGGGCGGGAACGTCGAGCAGCTCCCCCGTTACACTGTTTACAATTCCCGGGATGCCGATACCCATGCCCATGATCAACCGCTCATCCACGCCCGAGGCGGAAATGGCCCGCCTGATGGTTTCCACGAGCTGGTCGAACCCGGCGATCGCGCCGTGTTTCTCCTTGAGCATGACGCCGCCGTCCAAATCGGCGATGATCACAATCGTCTTCGTGCGGCCGATGTCCACTCCGATCCCGAAGCCGGATTTCGGATTGAAGCCGAGCCGCATGCCCGGCCGCCCTCCGTCGCGGGTCGATCCGCCGAGCCCGAGTTCGAAAACGAATTTTTTGGCAAGCAGTTCGTTGACGATCATCGTGACGGTGGATCGGCTTAGCCCCAGTTTCTTCGCAATCTCCGCCCGGCTGATCGGTTGGTGTTCGCGGATCGTCTCCAGGACAAGCGATCGGTTGATCGTTTTGATCATGTCCAGATGACCGGTACGGTACATGGTGCGGCCCCCTTTTCCCATAACATCCGATGTTAGGTTTGGTTTGTTTTATGATCAAACAAATATGGCAGCCAAAATCCGCAAAATTGCTGAAATGTCCTGGGTTTTCTCGCAGTTTATCGCATTTTTCGACGAATTTGGCCGATTAGTTTCGTCTTTGAACAAACAAACCTGTTGAACCCATTATAACAAAAGTCACACGAATGTAAACACAAGCCGTCAGATAACGTGACAGGAATATTCAGATGCGCCCGAAATCATCCTGGCGACGCGATCGTGCCGCACAAAACAAAAACGCCTTCCGCGGGGTTCATCCCGCGAAAGGCGCTTGTCGGCGCATCAGGATCAGATGCCGTATTTTTTCTTGAACTTGTCGACGCGGCCGCCCGCATCCACGAATTTCTGTTTGCCCGTAAAGAACGGATGGCAAACGGAACAAATTTCCACGCGGAGATTTTGCTTGATCGAACCCGTTTCAAACGTGTTGCCGCAAGCGCAAGTCACCGTCGTCAGATGATATTCCGGATGGATTTCCGGTTTCATTGCCATTCACCTCTTTCCGCCCTGGTTCCTTGTTCCGTCGAACCAGAGTATTTGGACACATGAACGAATTATAGCACGAGGTCGATCGCGATTGCAACCATCATTTCCGGGGATGCGGGCAACATGCTGCTTGCACCTTCCCGTTCGCGACCTCATCCCGTCCTGTCGCAGCCTTGCCTCAGGAAGCCGGCGTCTTGGCCGAACGTTTCGTGTCCTTGAGCGGGATGGTCGCGAGGAATTCCGCGTTCGATTTCGTTTCCCGCAGTTTCTTCAGGAACGTTTCGACAAAATCATGGGAGTCGTTCATGTTTTTGCGGATGAGCCACACTTTCTCCAGCTGTTCCTTCGACATGAGCGTTTCTTCCCGCCGCGTGCCGGAACGGCGAATGTCGATGGCGGGGAAAATGCGCCGCTCCGCCAGTTTCCGGTCCAGATGCAGCTCCATGTTGCCGGTGCCTTTGAATTCTTCATAGATGACGTCGTCCATCCGCGAACCGGTTTCGATCAGCGCCGTCGCCAGGATCGTCAGACTGCCGCCTTCCTCCACGTTGCGCGCCGCGCCGAAAAACCGTTTCGGCCGGTGGAACGCCGCGGGATCGATGCCGCCGGACAACGTCCTGCCGCTCGGGGGAACGACCAGGTTGTACGCCCGCGCCAGGCGCGTCAGGCTGTCCAGCAAAATGACGACGTCCTTCTTGTGCTCCACGAGACGGAGCGCCCGTTCCATGACAAGCTCCGCCACCTTGATGTGGTTTTCCGGCAATTCGTCGAAGGTGGACGCCACGACCTCCCCTTTGACCGAACGCTGCATGTCCGTCACTTCCTCCGGACGCTCGTCGATCAGCAGGACAAATAGCTCGATTTCCGGGTAGTTCGTGGAAATGCTGTTGGCGATGTCTTTGAGCAGGAGGGTTTTGCCCGCCTTGGGCGGGGCGACGATGAGTCCGCGCTGGCCGAGCCCGACGGGAACGAGAAGGTCGATGATCCGGGTGGAGAGGATGTTCGGATCGGTCTCCAGGGTCAATTGCTTCTGGGGATGCAGGGGCGTCAGCGCCGGGAAGTGCAGCCGTTCCGCGGCCACCTTCGGGTCGACGCCGTTCACCGCATCGATGTGCAGGAGGCCGAAATATTTTTCGGTGCCCTTCGGGGGCCGGCATTTCCCCGAAACAAGGTCCCCCGTTCGCAGATCAAACTTGTGGATTTGGGAGGCGGAAATGTAAATGTCCTCCGAGCTGGGCAGGTAGTTGATCGGCCGGAGGAAACCGTATCCTTCCGGCAACACCTCCAGCACGCCTTCCATGAACATCAGCCCGCCGCGTTCCGCCTGGGCCCTCAAAATGGAAAAAATGAGTTCTTTCTTTTTCATCTGCCCGTAATACGGGATTTCGTATTCCCGCGCCAGCTTGTAAAGGTCGGTCAGCTTCAGCTGTTCCAGCTGCGAGATCTGCAGGTCGCCGCTTCCCGGCTTCTCGCCCTGCTTGTCGCCGGACTTGTCTCCCGCCGTACGCTCTTCCATCGGCCGCTCACCGCTTTCGGTCATCGTATTTTTCCCTACGGTTGTGGTTCTCTCCATACTTCCGCTCCCAATTGTTGCAATTTTTCTACCAGATTATCATATCCCCGGTCAATATATTCTAAACCCGACAGGACGGTCAGACCGTCTTCCACGGTCAAGCCGGCCACCACCAACGCCGCCCCGGCCCGCAAATCGGACGCCTTCACTTCGGCGCCGTGCAGCGGATGCCCTTCGATGACGGCGGAACGGCCTTCGATTTTGATTTTGGCGCCCATGCGCACGAGTTCGGGAATATGCTTGAACCGGTTGTTGTACACGTAGTCGGTCAAAATGCTGGTGCCGCGTGCCTGGGTCAGCAGGCTGGTCATCGGAGATTGCAAGTCGGTGGCAAAACCGGGGTAAACGAGCGCCTTGACGTCCACCGCTTCATAATGGGGCTGCCCGACAACGCGGATCGATTCATCCATTTCGTAAACATGGACGCCCATTTCCTGCAATTTTGCCGTAACGGCCTCCACGTGTTTCGGGATGATGTTGTCGATGAGCACGTCCCCCCGCGTCGCGGCGGCGGCGATCATGTATGTACCGGCCTGGATGCGATCGGGAATGATGGAATGGCGGCAACCCCCCAGGGACTTGACGCCTTCGATGCGGATCGTTTCCGTTCCGGCCCCTTTGATTTTTGCTCCCATGGCGTTGAGCAGGGTGGCCACGTCGATGATTTCCGGTTCCTTGGCGGCGTTCTCGATCAGGGTAATCCCTTCGGCGCGGGAAGCCGCCAGCATGATGTTGATGGTGGCGCCGACGCTCACCACGTCCAGATAGATGCGGGTGCCGGCCAGCTTTCTGGCACGCAGCCGGATGGCGCCGAATTCGTTGGTGATTTCCGCACCCAGGGCTTCAAACCCTTTGATGTGCTGGTCGATCGGGCGGGGTTCAAAATTGCAGCCGCCCGGCATGCCGATGACGGCTTCCCCGAAGCGGCCGAGCAGCGCTCCCATCAGGTAGTAGGAGGCGCGCAGCTTTTTGACCTTGCCGTTGGGCATTTCCTTCGGTCTGAGGCCCCGCGGGTCGATGCGCATGGAATCCCCCTGCCAATCCACCACGGCCCCCATTTCTTCCAAAATTTCTTTGTAGATCGCCACGTCGCTCAAATGGGGCAGGTTATCGAGCACGACCGGCTCTTCACCCAGCAAGGCGGCCGGGATGAGGGCGATGGCGCTGTTTTTCGCCCCGCTGATCTGCACGGTCCCGTAAAGCGGCCGGCCTCCGACAATATACAGTTTGTCCATGCGGTCAAGTTCCTCCCGGGATTTTGCGTCGCTGTGGGGGTTGGCGGCTTACGCCAAAAGGGAAGTCAAACCGGGACCGGCATTTGCCTCCCGAATGACTTCCCTCGTTGAAGCCGGATCAGGCTTTGTTGCTGCTTCCGAAAAGGCGGATTTTGGAGCGCACGACCTCGGTCATGGCTTTCCTGGCGGGAGTCAGGTACTTGCGGGGATCGATCACCTTGTCATCCTTGGCCAACACTTCGCGAACGGCAGCCGTGCAGGCCACCTGGTTTTCCGTATTGACGTTGATCTTGGCGATGCCGCATTCGATTGACTTGCGAATTTGATCGTCCGGAACGCCCGAACCGCCGTGCAGCACGAGCGGCACCGGGATGGCGCGGGACACTTCCTCGATGATGTCGTGGCGGATTTTCGGCTCGGCCTTGTACATGCCGTGAGCCGTTCCCACCGCGATGGCCAGGGCGTCGACGCCGGTTTCTTCGTAGAAGCGGATCGCTTCTTCCGGTTTCGCCAGCGCGGCGTCGGCTTCGTCCACGCTCAGGTCGTCTTCGACGCCGCCGATCGTGCCCAGCTCGCCTTCCACGGACACGCCCATGGCGTGCGCCACTTTCACGATTTCCTTCGTCAACCGCACGTTTTCTTCAAACGGATAATGGGAGCCGTCGAACATGACGGACGTGAAACCCGCGCGGATGCATTTCATGGCCACATCGAAGCTGCTGCCGTGGTCCAGATGCAGGGCAATCGGCAGTCCGGATTTCTTGGCCGCGGCTTCGGCCAGGGCCACCGTAAACTCGATGCCCATGTATCGCAATGCCCCTTCGCTGACGCCGAAAATGAACGGGGATTTTTCTTCCATCGCCGCTTCGACGATGGCCTGGGCGAACTCCAGGTTGTTCAGGTTGAATTGTCCGACCGCGAATTTTTCGGCTTTCGCGCGGGGCAAAAATTCATTCATCGATACCAATGGCATATCCTCGTCCTCCTGTGGGAAATGGAATGGGTCTCCATCTCTGGCGCTTTCCTCTTCTTGCCGTCATCCTGACATATTATATCACAGCCCACCTGCAAAATACAGGAACAACTTCATTGCGGATTCCGGCCGGAAAGCGTCTCAGGATCCCGCCTTCATCCGGCCCGTCGGGTTGCCCAACTCATGGTTGACGGCAAGGCGCAACTCGTCGATGTCAAACGGCTTCGTGAAATGCATGAGCGCCCCGAGATCCGTCGCCTGGCGGATCATCGCCAGTTCGCCGTACGCCGTCATCATGATGACTTTGATGGAAGGATCGATGCCCTTGATCTGCTTCAAAATCTCCAGGCCGTCCATGCCGGGTATTTTCATGTCCAGGAGCACGAGATCGGGCCGCTTGTCCCGCACGATTTTGAGGGCCGCCTTGCCGTTGGCCGCCTGGTACGTTTCGTACCCTTCGGTCGTGAACACTTCGACAAGCAACACCCGGATGCCCACCTGGTCATCGACAACAAGCACTTTCTTCCTGTCCATGAGCCATCACCCTCCCGGCCCGTTCCCGTCCAGCGGTCACGGGCATGCGCAGTCTCCTCGAAGGAACCTATATTCTCCATTCTCTGCCATTTTCCTGCAATCGGAAGGGCGTCATGGAGAAATCATTTTGAAAGCGCGCTGCCGCAATGTTTCGCCGCCTTGACAAAATCGCGGAAAAGCGGATGCGGCCGGTTCGGCCGGGAGAGGAATTCCGGATGGAACTGGACCGCCACGAACCAGGGATGGTTCGGCAACTCGATCATTTCGACGAGCCGGCCGTCCGGGCTCGTTCCCGACAGGAGCAGTCCCGCCTGCCGCAACACATCCCGGTACTCGTTGTTGAACTCGTAACGGTGGCGGTGCCGTTCGTAAATCAACTCTTCCCCGTAGCTTTCCATCGCCTTCGTGCCCGGCACGAGTTTGCACGGATACAGGCCGAGCCGCATTGTGCCGCCCTTGTTTTCCACGCCCGTCTGTTCCGGCATCAGGTCGATGACCGGGTGCGGGGTGGACGGATTGATTTCCGAACTGTTCGCTCCGGCCAGCCCCGCCACGGAACGGGCGAATTCCACGACCGCGGTCTGCATGCCGAGGCAGATGCCGAAGAAGGGAATCCGGTTTTCGCGCGCGTAACGGATCGCCGAAATTTTGCCTTCGATGCCGCGGTCGCCAAAGCCGCCCGGCACGAGAATGCCCTGTACGCCGGCCAACAGCTCGGCGGCGTTGTCATCCGTCACGTCCTCGGCGTGCACCCAGCGGATTTTCACCTGCGCATCGTTGGCGATGCCGGCATGTCCCAGGGATTCCACGATGCTGATGTACGCGTCGTGCAGCGCCACGTATTTGCCGACGATGGCGATTTCCACCGTTTCCTTCTCTTTGAGGGCCTTGATCTTGCCGACGAGCGCTTCCCATTCCAGCATGTCGGCCGGCGGCGCCGCCAGTTTCAGCTTGTCCAGCACGATGTCATCCAATCCCTGTTCGCGCAGGCGAAGGGGAACTTCATACAGCGTTTCGGCGTCCCGCACTTCGATGACCGCTTCCGGATCCGTATCGCAGAACAGGGCGATTTTCCGTTTCATGTCGTCGCCGAGCGCCTTTTCCGTGCGGCAGACGATGACATGGGGCTGGATGCCGATGCTGCGCAGTTCCTTGACGCTGTGCTGCGTCGGTTTCGTCTTCGCTTCTCCCGCCGCCGACAGGAACGGGATCAGCGTCACGTGGATGTAAATGACGTTGTCGCGGCCCATGTCGGAACGCATTTGCCGGATCGCTTCAAGGAACGGCAGGCTTTCGATATCGCCGACCGTCCCGCCGATCTCGGTGATCACCACGTCGGACCCGGACTCCTCGCCCGCGCGGGTGATCCGCTCCTTGATTTCGTTCGTGATATGCGGGATGACCTGGACGGTGCCGCCCAGGTAATCGCCGCGGCGTTCCTTGGAAATGACGGAGGAATACACTTTCCCCGTGGTTACGTTGCTGTTTTTCGTCAAATTGATGTCGATGAACCGTTCGTAATGGCCCAGATCAAGGTCCGTCTCCGCCCCGTCGTCCGTGACGAAGACTTCGCCGTGCTGATAGGGGCTCATGGTGCCCGGATCGACGTTGATGTAAGGGTCAAACTTTTGGATCGTCACTTTCAGCCCGCGGTTTTTCAACAGCCTTCCGAGCGATGCAGCCGTTATCCCTTTGCCCAGCGAGGAAACGACGCCGCCGGTGATGAAAATGTACTTGGTCACCATCTCTACCTCCAGGAGTCTTTGCTGCTGCAAAAAACAAAAAAAGAAAGTGCCCCGCCTGCGACGGGGCACTGCCTTGTGTCCGAACGGATGCAAATGTGCAGCCCATAAAACAGTTTACCGTGCCGGGTATTCCGTGTCAATAGGACGTACCCGCCGGACCGGATTGCCGCCATCCGGTCATGCCGGAATCCTCCGGCGATCAACGGTCGAAATCGTCGTCCGGTTCTTTGTCATCCTCCAGTTCTTCGTCTTCGTCCTGGATTTCTTCGTCGTCCAGCACCTCGTCCAGGTCCGGCTCTTCGTCCAGTTCCTCGTCGACCAGGTCTTCGTCGTCGTCAAACAGTTCGTCGTCCGCTTCCGCCTCTTCATCCAGGTCATCCAGGACGTCGTATTCTTCGTCGGTTTCCGTGTACTCTTCGTCTTCTTCACCGAACAGGGAGGGATCGTCAAGATCGTCGTCGTCATCGTCGTTGATGATGCGGGGATGGGTGCCCACCGCGTCGTCGGAACGTTCGACGGGATACCACCGTTTCAGGCCCCACAAGTTGTTGCCGACACATGCAAACCGCCCGTCAATGTTGATTTCCGTGTAAACCTGGGCGATGACCCGGCCAACTTCTTCGTCGCTCAATCCCTTGATCCTGGCAATCTCCTGCATCAAATCCCGATAGTACATCGGATTGTCGGCCTGTTTCAGCACCGCGTATGCGAGGTCCACCATCGGAATTTCCCTGGCGTCTTCGGGCGTCAGGTTCGCAATGTTTGGGATGCTCATCGGATCCTTCCTTTCCTTCGGGGCAAATTGTCATACAAATAAGTAAACCGCATTTCCCATGAAAAAGCAACACTGTCATGAAACCGGGACAGAAGGGCGCTGCCGCATTCCCTTTCGCGTTCGGCCGGAAAAAAAAGACGTTTGGCGGGGCGGTTTTGGATTTGCCGGTTCGGGCGTTCACCCGATTCGGGAAAACGGAGGGCGGGTTTCCCGGTCCGTCCGCCGGACGCTACATATATTACCGCAGAGACCTGCGGGAGGGATTCGGTTTGGAATGGACACCGTTGTGCCGGGACATGGCCGGACGGATGACTGATGACCGCGACGCGCCCCGCTACTTTGTCCGGTTTGCCGACGCCGCCTCCGGACGCCGGTTTGTCAGCCTCCTGCGGCAACAGCTCGCCGGAGGGAGAAGCGGCCTCGCCGATGCGGTGGAGACGTTCGGCGGCGCCCGCGTCGTCCGGTTCCGCCTGAAGGAGGCGCCGGCCGTCGATCCGGCCGCCGGGCTGGCGGTGGAAGAGGACCGGAAACTGTCCATCGCGGCCACGAAAGTGTATTTGCCCTTCTCCGGCGGGGCATCCCTCGCCTTCGATCCCGGCAAGAAAATTCCGTGGGGCGTGGCCGAAATCGGTGCCCCGAAACTGTGGAGCAAGTCCCGCGGCCGGTCGGTGAAGATCGGCGTCATCGACACCGGCGCCGATTATCGCCATCCGGACATCCGGCACGCCCTGTGCAGAGGCATCAACATTCTCGACCACCGGTTCCCCGCCGAAGACGACAACGGCCACGGCACCCACATCGCCGGCACCATTGCCGCGGGAGCGGCCGCAACCGGGCGGGGCATCCGCGGCGTCGCCCCCGGCGCGGAAATCTACCCGGTCAAGGCCTTCGACCGGGAAGGATCCGCCTACGTATCCGACATCGTGCTGGCCATCGATTGGTGTCTGGCGAACGGAATGCATATCATCAACATGAGCTTCGGCATGCCCGATTATTCCCAATCCCTCCACGATGCCGTCCGGGAAGCGTGGGACAACAAGGTGACGGTGGTCGCTTCAGCGGGCAACAGCGGCAAACCGGCCGAGGTGGACTTCCCGGCCAGGTGCTCCTTCGCCATTGCCGTCGGCGCCCTGAATCGGCGCGGGCGCATTGCGTCATTCAGCAACCGGGGCAATGAGGTCGACGTGTACGCGCCCGGTGAAGCCATCTATTCCGCCTGGCTCAAAGGACGCTACAACGAATTGAACGGCACGTCCATGGCCGCCGCCCACGTGAGCGGCACCGTCGCCCTCATCCTGGCCAAACGACGGGAGATGAGCCCGGACGCGGTGCGGCGGGTGATCGTCCGATCGTCCTCTCCGCTGGCCGGGGCGGACTCCGCACCGGATGCCGCGGGCCGGCTGAACGCCGTCCGCGCCTTCGCCATGGCAATGCGGCAAGCGCGGGCGGCGGGCAGGCGGCAGGGGCGCCGTCCGTCGGGGCGTTTCGGGATGGCGGCCGGCGAAGAACAGGACAACAGGCGATCTTCCCGGCTGCGCAAATTTTTGAAAACCGCCGCGGCGGGGCTCCGTCCGGCCGCCGCGGCAACCCGCCGGGCAAGGCACGCTCCAGGGCGGCGTGCCGCCGCCTCCGGAGTGCGCCGGACATCCGCACGTGTCCGTCGCCTCCGCGCATTATCGGACCCCAAAAGCCCGGGATCCTTGCAGGCGCGGCGCCATCCGGACGGAGCCGGCCGTCGGGCCGCCAGCCCGGCCGGCCGGCGCCCGCGCCCGCACCGGAGTGCAAAAACCGCCCGGTACCGCTGAACGGCGCCGCCGGATTCCGGCATCAATCCGGCTCCGGGGCGCCGCTTCGCTTCGGGGCGGTTTTTTCTTTCCTCCATATATATGGGTATGCGCATAATCACATATGCACATCTTCGCGGATGTTCGTCTTCCGAACCGCGGCGGTTCACCCTTCCTGCGCCGATTCGATCCAGTACGTCACGGTATGCCGGCGCTCCGGCTGTCCGCCGACGGACAGGCCGTATGCCATCCGCACCATGCCCCGGCGGTCTTCCATGCGCATTTCGGACGATTCGAGGCGGATCGACAAGTCCAGTTCCATGCCGCCGATCCGGTAATGGCCCCGGCTCTCCCTTCCCTCGGCAAAACGGAGCTCGGCGCTGACCGGCCCGTGGCGGGTGACCACCCATTCGCCGTCCGCCAGTTTGACGAAGGTGCGCGTCGTCATCCCGTCATCGTCCCGCTCCTCGTACCGCAAATACCAGGTGCCGGATTTGCGGTAGACGATGCCCGTGACGGTTTGCTCCGATCGCTCGTCGTCCGCCGTGCTCTCGATCCGGATGCGGGCGGGAAACGACTGGTCCGGCGTCATTTCACGAATCCCAGCAGCATTTCCCGCACGAGCTTGGCTGCGGCGATCGGCGTCTGTTCGGAAGGATCATACACCGGTGCCACTTCCACCAGATCGGCGCCGACCACCTTCGCTCCGGACCGGGCAATGGCGTGCACGGCGGCCAGCAGCTCTTTGTTCGTGATGCCGCCGGCTTCCGCCGTTCCCGTTCCCGGCGCAGCCGACGGATCGAGCACGTCGATGTCGATGGTGACGTAAACGGGCCGGCCCGCCAGTTCCGGCAAGCGCTTCTCCAGCGGCTCGAGCACGTCGAACGGATGGAAGTTGAGCTGCTCCCGGGCAAACTGGAACTCTTCCCGGGTGCCCGACCGGATGCCGAATTGGTACACGTTTTTCCCGCCGATCAGATCGGCGATTTTGCGCACGGGCGTCGCATGGGAAAGCGGTTCGCCCTCATAATGTTCCCGCAAGTCCGCGTGGGCGTCGATGTGGATGAGCGCCAGATCGGGGTATTTGGCGTGAACGGCCCGCACGATCGGCCAGGTCACCAGATGCTCGCCCCCGAGGCCGAGGGGAAACTTGCCGTCGTTCAGCAACCGTTCGACGTAATCGCCGATCATGTCCAGGCTGCGCGCCGCGTTGCCGAAGGGCAGCGGCAAGTCGCCCGCGTCAAACACCCGCACCTCATCCAGGCTGCGATCCAGGTAGGGGCTGTATTCCTCCAGCCCGACGGACACTTCCCGGATGCGGGCCGGACCGAAACGGGATCCCGGGCGGAAACTGACGGTGAAATCCATCGGCATGCCGTACACGACGGCCTGGGCCGATTCGTAATCTTCCGAACTGGCGATGAATACATTGCCGGAATAGGCCTGGTTGAACCGCATGTCACGCCCTCCCCGCGCACAGGTCTTCCACGAAGCGGGGCAGCACGAAGCACGCCTTGTGCAGCTCCGGGGTGTAGTAGCGGGTGTTGAGATTCGGCAACGGACGGAGTTCGACGGCCAGCGGATCGTATTTCTTGCTGCCCATCGTGAACGTCCACAGCCCGCTCGGGTACGTCGGGATGTTGGCCCAGTAAAGCCGCGTGATCGGGAAAATTTCCCGCACGTCCCTTTGCACGTTGCGGATCAGGTCGGCCTTGAACCACGGATTGTCCGTCTGGGCGACGAACAGGCCGTCTTCCTTCAGTGCATCGTAAATCGCCGCGTAAAATCCCCGTTCGAACAGCTGCACCGCCGGACCGACCGGCTCCGTGGAGTCGACCATGACGACGTCAAACTCGTTTTTGTGTTCGTGGATGTGCATGTACCCGTCGCCCACGATCACTTCCACCCGGGGATCGTCCAGCCATCCGGCGATTTCCGGCAGGTACTTTTTCGAATACTCGATCACCTTGCCGTCAATGTCCACCAGCACCGCTTTCTCCACTTCCGGGTGTTTCAGCGTCTCGCGGATGACACCGCCGTCACCGCCGCCGACCACCAGCACGCGGCGCGGATTCGGGTGGGTGAACAGCGCCGGATGCGCCACCATTTCGTGATAGACAAATTCGTCCCTGACCGTGGTCATCACCATGCCGTCCAGCGTCAGCATGCGGCCGAACTGCTCCGTCTCGAAAATGGCCAAGTCCTGATACCGGGTTTGCTCCCGCACCAGCGTTTCTTTCACTTTCGCCGTGATGCCGAATGATTCCGTCTGCTTCTCCGTAAACCACAACTCCATCCGAAATTCCCGCTTTCCATAGGCAATTTGCAACCGGTTTTATCCCGGTTTCCCGTTGGCATTTTCCGGTTTGACAGTTGTATTATAGTGTATCCCTTCGAAAAAGCAATATCCGTATGAGGCTTCGTGTGGCGGGCGTTGAATATCCGGCGGAATCTTTTTCCATACTGGTAACAACCGAGCGTTTTACGGGTTTGGAAGGGGAGAACGAGGATGGGCCGAAAAGACGGAAAAGGACGGGCCGGCCGGCTGAAACGGCTGGTCTCTTTCGCCATCGCCGCCGTCGGGACGTGCGCCGCTGCGGCGGTCCTGTTTCTCCTTTTTCTGCGCACGCAAGCGCTTCCCGCCGCTGCCGTCATGCAAACGTCCTACATCTACGACGTGCACGGGGAAGTCATCGACGCGTTCAACGCCGGGGAAAACCGGGAGGTGGTGCCGCTCGAGGCGATATCCCCCTGGCTGATCCAGGCGGTTCTGGCCATCGAGGATCACCGGTTTTACGACCATTTCGGCGTCGATCCGATCGGCATCCTCCGCTCGGCGGCAGCCAACCTGAAAGCCCGGAAAATGGTGCAGGGCGCCTCGACGATCACGCAGCAGCTGGCGCGCAACCTGTACCTGACCCATGAGCGCACGTGGGAACGGAAAATCCGCGAAGCGGTCTATGCCATCCAGCTGGAAATGCGTTACGGGAAGGACGACATCCTGGAGCAATACCTGAACCAGATCTACTACGGCCATTCCACCTACGGCGTGCAGGCGGCCGCCCGGCTGTTTTTCGGCAAGGACGCCGCCGACCTGACGCTGGCGGAGAGCGCCCTCCTCGCCGGCGTGCCGAAAGGGCCGCGGTACTACTCTCCCTACTACGACGAAGAAAACGCCCGGGCGCGGCAGCGCCTCGTCCTCGACGCGATGGTCCGCCACGGCTACATCACGAAGCGGCAGGCCGATGAAGCGATGGCCGAACCGCTGGCATTCATGCCGCTGAAACGAAACGAGCCGTCCCGGGCGCCCTACTTTACCGATTTCGTCAAACAGCTGGCGCAGCGGGAGCTCGGGATCAGCGAGCAAATGCTCCGGCAGGGCGGCCTGCGCATCCATACCACCCTCGATCTGCGCATGCAGGAAGCGGCGGAACGGGCGGTGGCCGCGCACCTGGATGCGGAGGAAGATTTGCAGGCCGCGCTCGTCGCCATCGATCCGCGCACCGGCCACATCAAGGCGATGGTCGGCGGGCTCGATTACGCCCGCAACCAGTTCAACCGGGCGCTGGCGACCACCCGGCAGCCGGGTTCTTCCTTCAAGCCGATCGTCTATTTGGCAGCCCTCGAATCCGGCCGCTTCAGTCCGGTCACCCGCTACAAGAGCGAGCCGACGCTGTTCACCTACGATGAAGGCCGCCGGACGTACATGCCCAGCAACTTCAACGACAAGTACGCCCACGATTTCATCGACATGCGCACGGCGATCGCCCGTTCGGACAACATCTACGCCGTAAATACGCTGCTGGACGTCGGCGGCGACGCGGTCATCACCACCGCCCGCAAACTGGGGATCACCGCGAAGCTGGAAAATTTGCCGTCGCTGGCCCTCGGCAGTTTCCCGGTCAGCCCGCTGGAGATGGCGGGCGCCTTCGGCGCGCTGGCCAACCAGGGGGTGCTCGCCAAGACGGCCGCCATCCTCCGGGTGGAGGACATGAACGGGCGCATCCTGTACGAGCACCGTCCCGCGCAGACGCGGGCGGTAGATGCGTCATACGCCTACGTGCTGACGAGTTTGCTGGAAAGCGTGTTCGAACCCGGCGGAACGGCCCACCGGGTGGCCGACCGCATCCACCGGCCGGTGGCCGGCAAGACGGGCACGACCAACTCGGACGCCTGGATGGTCGGCTACACGCCGGAACTGTCCGTCGCCGTCTGGGTCGGGCGCGACAAGGGAGGCGGCCTGTCCTCCGTCGAGTCGCACAAAGCCGCGCCGATTTTCGCAGACTTCCTGGAAACGGCGCTGGAACCGGTTCCGCCGAAAATTTTCCCCGTGCCGGACGGCATCGTCTCCCTCTACATCGATCCGGCCACCGGCCTGATCGCCACGGATGCATGCCCGGAAAGCCGGCTGGAAGTGTTCGCGCGCGGCACGGAGCCGGTGGAGTTTTGCAACGAACACGGCGGAGGGGAGTTGGAGGACGAATCGTTCAACGGGTTCGGGGAAAACCTGCACGAAGCGGAAAAAGAGAAAAGCTGGTGGGATGAATTCAAACGATGGTGGGGGCTGTAAACGCGAGCCGGTCGCGGGACCGGCGGGCAGCTTCCAACATCCGGATGGACAAAAAGGCTGTGGAGCCACGATTCGTGATTCCACAGCCTCTTTTGCTTTCAATCCATCGGTTGCGTTTGGCGGTCCCGCCGCAAAACCGGCATCCGGACGGCTATTGTTCCGGATTCGGTCCGCATCAATTGCCGCCGGAACCGCAAAGCTGCTCCAGCTTGTCCTTCAGCTCCTGCGGCGACCGCTCCCACATGCCCGGATTGTGTTCAACCAGCACCCGTTTCAGGGCTTGCGCCTCCCGTTCGTTCAAGCCTTCCAGGACGAACCGGCGCTTCATGGCATGGTCCATTTTGTTCACGTGGTCCGCCAAAATTTTCCACCCGATGCGCGCCTCCGCATCGATTTTCATTTCACAGGCGGTCACGCCGGCATAGTAGGCGCCGGCTTCCTGGCTCCGGTCCACGGCCACCCAGACGATCCAGACCGTCCGGCCGCCGGGCACTTCCTCCTTGTTCGGCGTGAAGCGGATGCCCCGCTCCACCTTGCTCTTGGCGTGCATGGCGCCGATGTCGATGTAGGCCTCGTCGCCGTCGATGATGATGCTGGACACGTTGCTCAAATCGATCATGCCCGCGCCGAATCCGCGGTGGGCATTCCGCGTGCTGACGATGTTCAGCGACAGGGGCTTTTTGCCGGCCGTGTTGTCCGTTTCCTTCCCTTCGCCCATCGGTTCCGACCTCCTTGCCGAAAGTGATGGCACTCACTCCGCGGGAGTTGCTCCCGCGCGCAAATGTCGCTGTTCCCATTCTAGCGGGTTGGCGCGCGCTTTTCCACCCCGATCCGCTTTCCCGCCGTCCGTCGGCCTTGTCCGCTTCCCCTCCTCATCGCCGGCGGCCGGGGCGATGTCCGGCCTTCGATGTCGAATTTGGTGCCGGACAGGAGCGGATAAGGCCGTACGGGTCGTCCCGCAATCGGCGTGCTAATCCTCGTGGACATGACATATACATGCTCTACAAAGCATGTCTTTTTCGGGAGTGATGGTTTCCGATGCCTGGACCGATTCGCAGCAAACTGACGTTCATCCTGCCGCTGTTGCTCGCCTTCCTCCTGCTTTCCGTCTTCGTCTTCCCGGCCGGCCCGCTTTTCGGGGAAGCCGCCCCCGCCGGCAAGGACAAAACGGATGCCAAAACCCCGGACGCCGCGGAGGAGCGGGCCAAACCGAAACCGGCCCCCCTCAGCCGCCATGTGGCGGAGTACCATATCGGGGTCAGCTACGACGCCAAAAAGCATCTCCTCACGGGCGAGCAAACCGTCACCTGGCGGCATCCGGGCAAAAAACCGGTGCAGGAATTGTATTTTCACCTGTACCCGAACGCCTTCCGTTCCCCGGAAACCACCTTCATGAAAGAGTCGGGCGGCCAGCTGCGGGGCGTCAAAATGAAACCCGGCAGTTTCGGCTCCATGACCGTATCCTCCGTCAAGTCGATGAACGGCGAAGATTTGAGCCACCGCCTTTCCTTCGTCCAGCCCGACGACGGCAACCGGGAAGACCGGACGCTGGCGAAGCTGCGCCTGCCGCAGCCGGTGATGCCCGGCGAAACGGTTACGCTGCGGATGCAGTTTACGGTCAGCCTGCCCCGCGTCTTCGCCCGGATGGGCGTTGCGGGCGACTTCCTCATGGCCGGACAGTGGTATCCGAAAGTGGCCGCCTACGAAACCAGGGGAACCCGCGGCCGGGAAGAGGAAGGCTGGAGTTTGCACCAGTATCACGGCAACTCGGAATTTTACGGCAACTTTGGCATCTACAACGTGACCATCAACGTGCCGGATGACCATCTCGTGGCGGCCACCGGCTTCCAGGCGAAACCGGTCACCCGAAGCGGCGGGCGCAAAACGTACCACTTTTACGCCGACGACGTGCACGATTTCGCCTGGGCCGCCTCGCCCCATTTCGTCTACGCGGAAGAGCCCCATGCGGACCGCTTCGTGCCCGGCGTCAAGATCAAGCTGTATCTCGATCCGAGCCATGCGCATCTGAAGGACCGCTATTTCCGGGCGGCCAAGTTGTCGCTGTCCCGCTACGGCGAATGGTTCGGCCCCTATCCGTATTCCACGCTGTCCATCGTCGTGCCCCCGGCGGACGCGGAGGGCGCCGGCGGCATGGAGTACCCGACGCTCATTGCCGCCTGGGCGGCCGAATCGGAGCAGCCGGGACTCGAGCTGGAACAGGTCATCGCCCACGAAATCGCCCACCAGTACTGGTACGGCATCGTGGCCAGCAATGAAGCCGAAGAAGCGTGGCTGGACGAAGCGTTCGCCTCCTGGTCCGAATTCCGCCTGATGCAGACGGAGTACGGCAAAGCGGGCCACCTGAAATACGAAGCCGTCTCGCTCAAAGATCCCGCCCCGCTCAAGCTCGCATCATGGAAGTTTACGGACCATGAGCAGTATGCCGCCAACGTGTACACCCGGGGCAAGCTGGTGCTGCTGGCCATCGAACGGGAAATCGGCACGGCGAACATGCGCAAGGTGCTGAAAACCTATTACGAACGGTGGAAATTCAAACACCCGGGGACGGCGGATTTCCAACGGGTGCTGGAAGACGTCACCAAAAGGTCCTGGCAGTCGTTTTTCGACCAGTTTGTCCACGGCAAGGAGATGCTCGATTACGAAGTGGCGGAAATCCGTTCGCGGGAAGTGGAAAAGAACGGACGAGAATTGTGCGAATATACGGTAAAACTGGTGCGTCACGGCGGATACCTCAAGCCGGTGCCGGTCATGTTCCGGTTCGCGGACGGGACGGTGGCGGAGAAGGTGTGGGAGGATGACGGCAAGGAAAAGGTGATCAAGGTGACGACGGACAGCCGTCTGCTGTGGGTGGCCGTCGATCCCGACCAAAACCTGCTCCTGGAAAACCGTCTGGTCAACAACGTGCTCCTGGCCGAGATCGACGACGCTTGGAAAGTGCGTTGGACGGTCCTGATCGGCAAGTTGGTGGAAACGCTGCTCGGTTGGGCGATCTGACGCCCGGCCGACGGGAGAAGGGGGAGGATTCGGATGAACGCGTTGAAGGAAGGGTTGCGCCGGGCGGGGAAGGAACCTTTTGCCATCGGGGTGCTGCTCGTGTTCCATTTTGCCTGGAGCGTGCCGCTGTACCGGTACATCGAAGGCCACGTCATCGAGGTGATGAGCCGGTATCCCCCGCCGGAGCTGGGCAAGGAATGGGCAAACCTGTTCGTTTACGACTTTCTGCTCATGATGCAGGACAAATCGTTCGCGCTGCCGATCGCCGGCATGCTGCTCGCCTACGCCCTCATCCGCCTCGTGATGGTGCCTGCCCTCGACGCCGGGGTGTTCAACAGCCTGAGCGACGAGCGCATGCCGAGGGGCACGGCCTTCATCCGGGGCGTCCGGCGATTGTCCGTCAGCTTCGTGTGGCTTTATCTCCTGCGCCTGGCACTGATGGCCGTTCCGCTGTACTGGGCGGTGCCCGCCATGGTCCGGGGCTGGTTCTCCGCCGGAGATCCGTGGCAACTGGCCGCGGGCGTCGCGCCCTGGCTGCTCCTGCTTCTCGTCTGGAGCGCCATGCTCAAACTGCTGTTCACGTATGTCCTGTTTGCCCTGACGGAGGACGATCGGCTGCTCGCTTCCCTCGCCTTTTTCTTTCGCCGCATCGTGCCGGTGGCCGGCATCGCCCTGGCCGTTTTCGCCGTTTCCTTCGTCGTCGGTTCCGCCCTGTTTTCGGCTTCGTTGTACTGGGCGGGATTTCCGTCGGTGGTGCTGTACCTCCTCTACCCGCTCATCCGGATCTGGCTGCGGGTGTGGGGAATCGCCGCCCAGCACCGTTATTGGCAGGCGCACCGCGCCTGAAGCGGATTGGCCCCGGGGCCGCATGATGCCTGTTCATCGGCTCCGGGGCCGCTTGATGACCGTTGGCCTGCCCCGGGACTGCACGATGCCCGGTTGCCGTCTTCAAACCTCACAGAATGCCCGTCTCCGAGGGCCGCTTGACGCCCGTTCAGCGGCTCCAAGGGCCGCTTCCGGACGCCGGTGCCGATGACGGCATGCGGGCAGAATTTTTGATCGTCGTCTCCGAACCGTTTCCCGGAATGCCTCCGGATTTTTTTTGCATTTTTCGGCTGTTTCCGATTTTTGGCGTGCCTTTCTTTATTCAGGGAAATTTTTGTGGAGCGTCGTTTTGCCGGCGTTTCGCCCCTTTATGCAGCCGGTTGTCCCGTTTTCGGGCAAGTTCGCGGGGGTTGTTGCATAAAATTTTCGAAAAGAAAAAAGAGGATTTTCATCTTTTTTGGCGAATGGTTACCATTGGTCAAAACGAGAACGCCGAATTTCCGTTGCAAAGGCGGAAAGCGGGGGACCCACTTTCGGGTGAATGAGCCGCCGCGTACGGTTCTAGGGTGCCTTCAACCGAACCCATCAGCTAACCTCGCAGGCTTTGGAAGGAGTTTGCCCAATTGAAACCATTGCACAAGGCGGCCTCCGCGCTGCTTGCCGTTGCCCTTCTTTTGGGACTGGCCGGCAACCTGCAGGCGAAGGGCGCCGCGACCCCGGCGGAAACGCCGCTCATGAAAATCGTCGGAGAATTGCTTGGCGTACGCTACAAGACCGGCGGTTCCACGCCGAAGGGATTTGACTGCTCCGGATTTACCAGCTACGTGTTCGAAAAGCTGGCGGGCATTGACCTGAATCGCCGATCCATCGACCAGGCCAAGGAAGGAATCAAGATCGAAAAGGACAAGCTGCGGGAAGGCGATCTGGTGTTCTTCAAAACGAACGGCAAATCGATCTCCCACGTCGGCATCTACGTCGGGGACGGAAAGTTCGCCCACGCCTCCAGCACCAAAGGCATCACCATCACGTCCCTTGACGACAAATATTACGCCAAACGGTATGTGACGGCCCGCCGGGTTTTGAGCGACGACCAGTACCGCGAACTGGCTTCCCGCGCGGAGGCGGAGCGCAAGCTGGCGGAAGCCCGGGCGGCGGAGAAAGCCGCCAGGCTGGCTGCTGAAGAAGCGGCCAAGCGGGCAGCAGAGGAAGCCCAGGCAGCGGAAACGGCAACGGTCGTCGGAGAAGCGCTGTCGGCGGAACATGCGGTTGCCGCGGAAGCGGCAGACAACGCTGCCGTCGGCACGGTCGCGGCGAATACGGCCGCCGAATGAACGAAAGGCAAAAATACCGGACCGAATTCGGTTCCGGTATTTTTTGTGTTCGGATGTTCGATGATTGGGGAGCTTTTCCGCATTGCTCGACTTTCTCGAGCAATTCCCGCTCCAGAGGCTGAATCCGAGCGAGTTACTCGAGTTTCTCGAGCAAATCCCGCCCACGAGGCCGTTTCCAGGCCGAATTGCTCGACTTTCTCGAGCAATTCCCGCTCCAGGGGCCGAATCCGAGGCGAGTTACTCGAGTTTCTCGAGCTATTCCCGCCCACGAGGCCGTTTCCAGGCCGAATTGCTCGACTTTCTCGAGCAATTCCCGCTCCAGGGGCCGAATCCGAGGCGAGTTACTCGAGTTTCTCGAGTTATTCCCGCCCACGAGGCCGTTTCCAGGCCGAATTGCTCGACTTTCCCGAGTAATTCAGCTTCCAGAAGCTGAATCCGAGGCGAGTTACTCGAATTTCACGAGCAATTCCCGACCCCAAGGCCGTTTCCAGGCCGAATTGCCCGGCTTTTTCGAGCAATTCCCGCTCCAGAGGCTGTTTCCGGACCGAGATACTCGACTTTCTCGTGCAATCCCTGAGCCAAAGCTCCTTTCCGAACCGAGTTAGCCGCATTTTGCCCATAACTCCGCGCGGAAGCGGCATTTCCAACCCTCGAAATCCGCCTTTTGTCCGCAACGCGCCACAGGAACCAGCCTTCTCATGAGGGCCGGCGATTGACGCTGTGCCCCATCAACCCGTCAATCCACCTGCTTCAGCACGATTTCGTGGCCCGCGGGGACGAAGGCCGTGGCCTTCGGGTACGTGATGACCTGCAGGTACATGCGGCCGGGTTCGGGATCCAGCAGCCGGTATTGGATTTCCGCCTTCTCGTCGCCGGGGAAGACGATGGCCGCAATCTCGATCCGGTAGCCGGAGTTCGGTTTTTCACCGCGGGACAGGGTCACCTTCACGACCTCGTCATTCACCGGTTCAACCGAACAAGCGACTTCGTCTTTCAACGAGGGGCTGTCGTCGATGCGTCCATCGTCCGTCCGATCGGCCGACTCGCCCGGTGTTACCTCGGCCGTCTCTCCTGCCGTTCCATCGATCGACTCGCCGTCCGCTCCGTCGGCCACCCTGCCAGCCGGGCATCCTTGCGGCACATCCACCGGATCGCCGGCTTTCCCGTGCCGTTCCGCGAAAGTCATCACGGCGTGCAACACGGAAGCCGCTTCACGCCGGGTGATCGGTTGCTTCGGATGCAATCGCTCTCCCTCGTCCAACTGCACGAAACCGCCGTTCAGCATCAACTGGATGAAATACGCATAATCCGGGTTGATGTCGTCCGCGTCGGCCACGTAAAACAATCGTTTCGTAAACGGATAATCGCCCGTTGCCTGCAATGCCTGGAACAGCAGATACAGAAACCGCTCGCGGGTCAGTGCCTCCGCCGGATCCGCATCGTGCGGCACATCCAGCCCGGCCAGCGCTGCCGCGCGGAACGCGTCCGCATGCCAGTCGCCGTCTTCCACCCGGTCGAACCGACCGCCGATCGGCTGCATGTTCCCGCTTTCGTCCGCCACGGGCGGCAGCTTCAGCCCGCGCGCCATCATGGCCAACCCTTCCGCCAGCGTCAACACCCGATCGCCTCCGAACGATTTGCCGTCCCCTTGGACGACCCCTTTTGCCTTCAGTTCCAAAATGACATTGCCAAATTCGTCTCCATCGACATCTTCAAACGCCAGGGAAACGGACCCGAAGGCCAGCATCATAACCAATGCCAGCATGACGGCACGTTTCCAACGAGATTGCATCGGTACATCCCTCCATCCCTTTCTCACCCTACCGGACGGCCCGGACGGCCAAAAGGTTGCACTGCCCCCGCTCTCAGTATTTACCGTTCAACCATCGTTCCCCGGCAATCAACATGCGCAATTTCCCGGCGACCGCCTTGCGCAAGCGGCCAATCCGCAGTCCGGCCGGATCAAGATGACGGCCCTGCTCCATTCCACCGCCTGGCCGCCGCGCCGTAACCGTCTGCAAGCCGTTCCCCCGTCCGCCCTTCCAATCAAAAAGGCGCGCCGGCCCGCCCGTCGATCAACCGCGATCAACCGCGAACCTGCGCACCTCCCCGCAGCATCAAAACAGCCTGCGCCACACGTCGGCACGCGCTTTCGCATGCCGGTAACCGAGTTCGTACAGCGCCGACAACTTCCGTTCGTCCTTCGTCATCCGGTCCACGCCGGTTCCCGCCGGCGGCCGCAAAATGACCGCGCGCCCTTCCTTTTCCAACGCTTCGGCGCGTTCCAGCGATTCGTTGTACACCCGCCAACGCCGCTCCATCGCCTCGTGCAGGCCGCCGTAATCCGGATACATCCGCCGCGACAGCCACCGCATGTTGCGTCCCGGCTTTTTGCGGTACCCTTCCTCCCGGGTCAAAATGATGACGTGAAATTCGTTGCCGTCCCGCTCCGATTTGCCGACGGGAATCGGATCGCTGACGCCGCCGTCGAACAGGACGCGTCCGTCCTTGCGGACGGGCGGCGAGAAATACGGCAAACTGCTGGATGCCCGCACATAATCCATGAATGCACCGTCCGGCCCGGTTTCATTTTTCTCCCGGTAGTAGGGTTCCCCGGTCATTGCGTCGGTGGTGACGACCCAAAACGTCGCCGGATTGCGGTAAAAAGCATCATAATCAAAAGGCACGAGCCGGTTCGGCAACTCGTCGAACAGAAAGTCCATGCCGAACAGGCTGCGCTCACGGAACCAGTTGCCCACGGACAGGTAGTGAGGATGATTCACGTAGCCGATGGTCACCGTCCGGTTGCGCCCCCTCTGCTCCGACAGGTAGTTGGTGGCCGAACAAGCCCCGGCGGACACGCCGACCACATAGGGGAACCGGATGCCTTCTTCCAAAAAGTACTCCAGCACGCCGGCGGTATAAACCCCGCGCATGCCGCCGCCCTCCAGCACAAGCCCGATCCGCACGTTCTCCACTCCCTTCCGGTATGCCCGCGTTTCCATTTTTTATCCGTACCCATTATACGACGTTCCTTCCCGGGCAAAAAGGCAGGGAAGCGGCCGCTCCGCCCGCCCGGCGGTTTCGCGAACCGCACCGCACCTCACTGCACGTCCGGCACGCCGTCCGCGCCGTTTGGCGTTCCGGCGGCCGGCTCATTTTCCGAATTGGCGGATCCGGCGGGATTGGCCGCGCGGGACATGGAATGTTCCCGCTTTCCCGCATTGCCTGATCCGCGCATCGGCCGCGGCATGCCCAAACGATCCGTACGTTTTTTTCCGGTTTGCGGTTCTCTTTTGGCGGCATTTTGTTACAATGAGAGGAGTTATTTTCCAGACAGGGAGGGATTCGTGTGATCACGTATCGCGCTGAGCCCGTGTTCGAGGCAAACAACGCCCTCGGGGAAGGTCCCGTTTGGGACGGCCAAAACAAGCAATTGGTGTGGGTGAACATCGACGGCAGGGAACTGTGGCGGTATCGGCCCGGTGCCGGCAAGGCGGACCGGACGGCGTTCGACCGCAAAATCGGAGCGGCCGTGCCGGCGCGGGACGGCAGCTGGATCCTGGCCATGGAGGACGGGTTTTACCGGCTGATTCCGGCCACCGGGGAGACGGAATTGATCGCGCACACGGACGAACCGAATCCCGCCAACCGGCTGAACGACGGCAAGGTTGACCGCAGCGGGCGGTTTTGGGCGGGCACGATCAGCGCCAAATGGGAGAAGGACGGCAGTTTGTATCTGCTTGAAGAAGGCGGCCGGCTGACGCGGAAACTGACGGGCGTCGTCTGCTCCAACGGCATCGCCTGGAACGAGGACGATTCGGTCATGTATTACATCGACACCGGAGAAAGAGCGGTGTTCGCCTTCGACTATCGCGCCGGGGACGGAACCATCGCCAACCGGCGGGTGCTGATCGATTTTGCGGGAGAAGAAGACAGCCCGGACGGCATGACCATCGACGCGGAGGGCATGCTCTGGATCGCCCACTGGGGCGGCTGGCAAGTGACCCACTGGGATCCCCGCACCGGGCGCAAGCTCGCTTCCGTGTCCGTGCCGGCCAAGAACGTCACGTCCTGCGCTTTCGGCGGAGAAAACCTCGACGAACTGTACATCACCTCGGCGCGAAACGGCAACGACGAGCGCGAGTTGGCCGAACAGCCGCTGGCCGGCGCGCTGTTCCGCGTCAAGACGGACACCCGGGGTTTGCCGGTCAACTTGGCGGCGATTTGACGGCCGCGGCCTCGGCGTCTCCGGAATGCAACCTTCGAGGCGCGAAGCACGTGTTGCCGGCTTGTGCGAACGCTGCGCCCTCCCTGCGGCTTGCTTTCTTGCCGCTTCCGATAGCTGACGGATTCATACGGCCAACCGACGGCAATCGAGTAGGAGGGGGCGGCTAGCCCCCGACCTCTCACACCACCGTACATGCGGGTCCGCATACGGCGGTTCCGTAAGGTTAACAAAGTTCCAGGTAACGAGAAAGCAGACT